>Ga0180434_10000006_pt1 | contig 286361 bp, 263 predicted proteins | sample SS_ome_7_FD_132453 | JGI IMG/M metagenome (GOLD analysis project Ga0180434, IMG submission 132453) | Hypersaline lake sediment archaeal communities from the Salton Sea, California, USA - SS_1_D_2 metaG | ecosystem: Environmental > Aquatic > Non-marine Saline and Alkaline > Hypersaline >... | reverse complement strand
TGTGATGTACTTCTGCCTTAATCTCACTTTGACCAGAATGAAGAGGACTCGTTTGGTTTCTAATTATGTCTTCAAGACGGTTCAACTGATGTAAAATATTCAGATTTTCAGGTGAAAAAAATTCTACCTTCTTTGATTTTATTAATCCGAATAATTGCTCTAAATAATAAATAATTAATTTCTTTTCATCTTCATCAATTACAAACTTCTCAAATGGTATTGCGTCTAAATCAGCGGTGTCCTGAGAGGAAAAATCTTTTAATATCCAGTTTATTATTAATTTACGTACTCCATCAAATTCAATGAATGCTTTAATACGGTACTCGGATATTTCAATATTTTCATATGCAAGTGATATACATGTTTCTAACAGCTTCTTTGCCTCTGGGTGAATTTTATCTTTTTTTATTTTGTCTTTTAGTTTTAGAACAGATGGAATTGTTTCTGTCTTACTTCTGAGTGATTCGAAAAACAGATTTAGTAATCCACCTGTTAAAGTATTTAATATCTGTGAACTAAGTCCTGAGTTATTCTCAGTCATATAACCTCTCTCAGTTGACTTATTCTATTGAGATTTAACGGCGAATTGTAACATAATTCGTTAATCGTTGACCCGCTGCTTCAACCCACCTGCGGCGGTCTTGAAGCCGCTATTCTTTTTCTCCTTCCACCACCCGAATCTCCTCCTCCGTCAACCCATACAACTGGTACACAATCCGGTCGATGAGCCGGTCGGTTTTCTCGATACGGTTCAGGAGTGGGCGGAGCGTTTCCATGCTCCGTTCGTACTCCTCGATGACTTTTTCCTGGGCGGCGCGGGTGGTCATGTCCTGGTCGGGGATTTTGCTGTTGTTCCGCTTCAGGCGGTCGATGAGTTCCTCTTTGCCGCCGTCGATGTCATAATACTCCTGGATGATGGTATACCCGGAGAGGTTATCCAGAGCTGTTCCCATGAACCGCTCCAGCCAGGAGAGGAAGCCGGCGGTTTCTTTCTGCTTCTGCTCGTGCATGTCCAACATTCGTTGAGCGAGATGGGCGAGGATGTCATGGACAACATCCGACCGCTCCGGTGAGGCTGACAAATGCTCATTGACCAGTTTTAACATTTCGCCGAATTGACCGCTTTCGATTTGACCTTCGTAAAGTTCGGTGAATTCGGTCAGGCCGGATTCCCGCTCGGAATCGGATGAGATAAATTCGATTTTGCGGATGGGTAAATTACGGATATGTACTTCTCTTAGTTCAAGCCTACCACCTGCAGCTGCGTCACCTAGTACAGAAACTTTTAATTTAGCAATTTCAAATAGTATGGTAGAATTCAATAAAGCAAGTAGATAATAATCCTCTTCCGGAATAATGAAACATTTATCGTTCGTGTAAAATCCACTTTTATCCATTGTGAATCTTGGTTCTTTTGCAATTACGGGATATACTATTTTAGTATGTTCGAACTTTTTCCAGTAATCAACTGTATCTTGAATCTCATACCATTCATAGGAACCAGACTTTCGCCCTTGCCATGAACCTCGAAAGTGTTTTGGGCGAGGTTCTAACTCACTTTTAAATCTTTTCAAATAATTTTTAATTGCAGGATATTTATCAATATCAATCCCTCGGCGCGTGAATATCAAGAATTGTTCTTTAAAGTTTATTTCGTATTTCCTGATATCATCCCCAACAACCAAAGGCTTTAATATCTTTTTGCTTGATTCATCACTTTCTATTAATCGATTTCGTATGTCCCTGTCGATGAAAAACGCTTTATTTAAGCCAGTTTTAATTCCATAATGAATAGACGTGTTTAAATAGCCTTTTAGGGGAACACTCTTACTTTCAACTATCGTTAAAATACCGCTAATTTCTTTCTTTAGAAGTGACCAACCTTTTCCATTGAGCCCCAAATTAGAGGTTTTGTATCCTTCTTCTTCCACCAACTTACCTAAAAACTCAAACTCCAAATTTTTTACATTTACAATTACTGGTTCGTGCATATCCTTTGGATTCTTTTCAAGGATAAGGATAGATGGGAAGGTTGATGCATCTCCAAAAACCTGTAACTCACCAAAATCGATTATTTGTCTAATATTAGTTTCTTCAAATAAAAATTCCCGAATTGCCTTGCCATAATTTGCGCGCATAAACTTATTTGAAACAATGTATCCGAAATGCCCCAATCTATGGACTTTCGAAACTCCCTGTTCAATGAAATAAACGTAAAGGTCTGCAACGCCATTATATGAATTATATTTAGACTTTAGATAAGTTTTGTTCTCCTTCAATTGCTCTTGTCTCACATACGGCGGATTCCCCACTACCGCATCAAATCCTGGGTCTTCCTTAAATTTCTCCTTTGCCAAATCAAAAAAGGCTTCAGGAAATTCAAGTTCCCAGTGAAATACTTGAAAATCTTTGGCGATGGACGATGATTTTTTTACTACCTTTTTCTCAGAGGTACCGAGGGTAGATAAGGAATCTTTCTTTAGATTTTTAATAAGATCACTGCCATAAGTCTCAAGCATTTTCTTAACGTTTTTATTCCCCAAAAATTGACTAATCCATAAATCCAATAATTTTTTGTAGGGCTTAGATGCTCGCTCATATGATTCATACTTATTAACACTTTCTTCTACTTCCTGAAAAGTAGCATCCGTAGATAATGAAACATCTCTCATAAATTCTGCTGCAAGCATAAATCCACGAAATGGACTACCAAAAATTTCAAGTGTATGAAATTTATCGGGAAGTAGTGATTCTGCTGCTTCGCCAATACTTCCTCCAATTAAGGAATTCCCGACCTTCAGATGATGGTCGAGAAAGCTGAGCGGCGCGCCCACGGTAAACGAGTCCAGCCAGAGGCTCAGTTTCGCCAGTTCGGTAGCCATCGGGTTCAGGTCGACGCCGTAGATGCAGCGCTTCATCACCATGCGCTTGAGCAGGTTGGTGTCTTTCAGCACCCGCTCATCGATGGAAATGTCCTGTTCCTCCAGCGTCTCAATAATATCCTGGCGAATGGATTCCAGTTGCCGGATGACCGGATTATCCGGATATTTATCCAGTTCTGCGATGATGCGTTCTGCAAGATAATCTGTTGCACGTACCAGAAAGTGCCCGCTCCCCATGGCCGGGTCACAGACCTTAATGCCGAGAAAAGTATCGATGGCTTCCTGTTCCAGCTGTTTCACTGGCTGTTTCCGGTTGCCGCTGCTGCGCTCGTGAATCTCGTCCATAATTTCAGAGAACCGATTCGCCCGGTCGTTTAGGACGGGGCCCACCGTATTTTCCACGATATACTGCACGATGTAATCCGGGGTGTAGTAGGAGCCGGTGGCTTTCCGCTCGCCTTTGTCGTTTTCCAGGTAGGGTTCCCCCTGTTCGATAATCCGGAGCGGCTTCTCAACCGCATCGACCGGCTTGTAGACTTCTCTTCCTTTTTCTTTGGTGACAGCCAGCGGCTCGTCGGCAATGCGGAGATGGAATTCGAGCAGCCCTTCATAGATGGAACCCAGCTGCTCCACGTCGAGGGTCTTGTAATCGATAAAGCGCTTCTCGCCGGTCTCCGGGTCTTCATCCATGGTAAGCAGGTGCAGCGCAGGCACCAAGTATTTGTCCGGCACGGCATGGGCAGCGAAAAAGGCATTTTTCGGATGCGTCTGCCGGAACAAACCGCCGTTGTAACGCGGGACGTTCAGGTCCGAGTCACCCAGGTCGATTATCCGGAAGAGACTCTGGAGGTCATTCCAGTAATCGTGCCCTACACTGCTCAGGGTTTCCCCTTCCCGTATCGCTTCCCACGCCCGTCCCTTCAGGTGCATCATGCTGTATTTCCGGTAGCCCCGCTCCTCCACCGGAAGCAAATCTCTGGCTTCGGCATAGAGGAGAAACAGCAACCGGTAGAGCAGGCGCAGTGTGCCTTCGTAGATGGCGTCCAGGTTCTCAGGGTGCTCTATATTCTCTGCCCCGTTTTTCTGCTGGAATTCGATAAAGCCTTCCGCCAGGTGCAGGAATATTTCATCGAATATCAAATCCTTTAACCGATTCTGCAGTTCGCTCCCGTACTGGATGGAACCGGTAAATACCCGCTCGATGAAGGTGGTACCTGTCTCCGGAGATTTGATAAATGATGCCGCCCGGAAAAAATGATAAAAATACTTAAACGCATCTACACTTTTAGACTTAAGAATATTTTGGAGGTTCACCTCGTAATAAAGATTAAGACGGGACCGGGCTTTGGTGGAATACAGCCGCCAGACGGCGCCGTTTGTCAGGATGCCCCACTCGACTCCAGTGGCAACCAGATAATGAACAATCTGAAAACTGGGGTTGCGATTGGAGAGCCGCTCTTCTGCATCCGAAAACTGGGTATCCAGTGGCCGGCCCCAGTATTTGGCATCGGCAATGGCCACGGGATAATTGAAGTATTCGTTCTCGTCGAGATGTTGTAACGCCTCAGCCCGCTGCTCTTCGCTGACAAAGAGCGAATAATCCGGATAGTTTAATTCGCCGTAACTCGCCGCCTTATCCTGGACTTCTGTGAAGAATCCAAGGATGTCGAACGCCGGTTTGATAAACTTTTCTTCGGTCTTGGATTCCTTGCCCCTGAGTTTGGGATACAGGTCTGTATTCCGTTGATACAGGTCCTGGAATGATTGATGCGCCTCTTCAATGGATTCATCCCATTCGGGATGGTCAGTCAGTCGATGTTCCAGGTAGTAGTCGGAGAAGAGCGAACGGTTTTCATAGTACTTGTTGTCAGGCATAGCGTACTTCCTTCACTTTCACAGGTAATTCGAGCCAGGTATACGAAAATAGACAGTAAGTTTATAGCGAACTGCCACAGAATCAACGTAATTTTTAATCTTTGCTTCTCTTATGTATACCACCAACGTATGCAACTATTCTCTCTAATGCATTTGTTGTTTCATATGATTATCCAGACCATTCATGTTTCCCATCTTGACTCTTTTCTTACAAATCCAAAAAATTTTATAGGACATACTTATGTCACATAAATGTCCCATAAAATGTCCCGATTCCTACTCATTAAGAATATATTGAGTACCTCTCCCTTTGCCCTCCTGCCTAAAAATTCCCTTATCAACCAAGTCTTGAAGGTCCCGGTAAATTGTTTTCCGGGTTAATTCAGGAAACACTTTTCGTAAATCTGATGTTTTTACAGGATTATCCCGGGCTAAATCAATTGCGGCAATCTGTCGTTCATTTAAGTCTGCTTCCTTTTCAATTACTTTCTCTTTGTATAAAGTCACAATAAACCCATTGCTCACTTCTTTGAATTCCGGTTCAGGATGTCCGGCTTCTTTGAGTGCGTCGATAATTCGGAGTGTCCCGGTGCCGAACTTTTCAATGTATCCGGCGCGATAAAAAGCATCGGCTATCAGCGGATTCCGTGGTATCGACGAATGGGGTTCCCTCAACTGCTGTATCGATAATCCTTCGGGAAGTCCACCCGGATTGTATATCCAAATTTTCTCATCATAGATTTTTACCTGAATTTCAGATTCCCGTATGTGATAGTTCCTATGCACAATCGCATTCAGCAACGATTCCCAGAGCGCCGGGAGCGGATAATCCCATACCTCATGCCGCTGGAAGGATTCACCGGTAATTTCATACCGCTTGTTTATGAGCGATTTCACAGACTCTTCAGCCTGACGGAGCTGCATAAACAAATTACCTGAAATTTCCCGGTCTGCGATAATTTCTGATGTCCCTTTGAATCGACCAATGCGGATTTTGGCGTGTGGAAAATGCAAATTTGGATTATCGCCAAATAAAATCATGGCAGCATTGGTGATTTCCCCATTCACAATCAGGTTCAGGTGCGTAAGGAATTCTTCATCACCCATGCTATCCCAATCAGGTACCCCTCGCTCACCTCTGCTTTGAATACTTACTACTGAAAGAGTATCGCTATTAATTTCAGCGAATGAGTACGTTTCTTGCGTTTGCGAATCCCAAGGGACGTCCTTGAGCATAAAATTCCGTAATTCATCCGCCTTAAATTCACGAGTGGTATTTCCAACTCGTTTGTAGTATCTGTTTTTATAACTCACCGGTGTCTTGCTTTGCTGGACCGTGATTGACAGAAACTCCTTATCACCTTGTTTATGCAGAGTAATTTGAGGATGTATTCCAACCCCATCTTCAATTTGGTTAATTATATTCTGCTGTGGCCGGTCAGAAAAGTCACTATCTACAAGTGTGGAGTCATCCTTCACACCAAGATAGTGCGTCCCGCCCTTCGTGTTGGCGAATGCACAAATTGTTTTCAGAGCTGCTGTATTGAATGATTCTTTGAATTCAATATTTTGGGATTCACATAATTGATTTAAATCAATATTCTTCATGGATTGCCTGCCGTCTTTTAAAACACAATGTTAAAACCCTTGCGGCACCAATTTCAGTTGATTAATACTCTCATTCACATACTGAAGACTCTCGTGTACTTTTAAAACCTCTTCATAGTCCCAGTATTTTAACTTATCACTGAGTTCCTTGACGTCACGGGCATGGGCTTTAATCTTGTCAATCTGCTCATTATCTGAAACTGCGACAACTCCTTGCACTGCCGGGTTATTGAGTGATTTCAATAAGTTTAATATGAGATTGTCTATGCTCCCCTTGGTCTGTACCTCAAACACATAGATGACTCTGCCCATATTACCAAAAGTCGATTCCGAAATAGAAGCGACTTTTGAATCATCAGAGGGCTTCTTCTCAATTTTTTTAGTGCCGCGTTCTTTGAAACTCTCAACGATTTCCTAAAGATTACCTGATTTCCCTTTTCTTCGGAATTCATCGAAGACTTGAAAAAGAATGGATTCATTACTCATTACCTCTACATAACTCTGTTCAAAAACCATAAAACAGATTATTATTGAAAGGCAAATTCTATTGCGAAGTTGTAAAGTCTAATTTTTGTTTAATATAAAACGAAGTACCGAGAAAAATGAAGGTGTTTTATGGGCTATCCCGGTACTGGATATTAACTCATTATTACTGGTCGCGTTTCCATAACGGAACAATAATTGGTTTTATTCCCATTTTTCCAGAGACACTAAATGCATATTCTCGGAAAAGCGGGAATGTAACAACTGGAAGAGTTCGTTCAGCATAAGTAATCCAAAACTTTTCGGATAATTCTTTATCTGATTCACAAGCGCTGATAATCTCACAATTTATTTTTACTGCAACTTTCCGCTGGTCTTCAGGAGTAACGCGAAGTTTGTAATTTTGGACAAATTCCACTGATTCCGTGTTGATTTCAGTAATATTATTTTCAACACTGATGCTTATCTGGTTTTCATTAGAAAGTTTGGACTTATCCACTTCCCATTCACTTGATTTAAAATAAGTATCCACCAAGTGAACGAAAGGTATATAGTTTTTGTATTCTTCGGGCGATAGTAATTTTATTTTTGAACTATTTTCCTTATCCACATCAATTCCCATAGTTGCTATACGATTGCTCTGTTATTTTTTTGGAACCTTTTTTCTTGGATACTTCATCATTCTCTACACTATTATAAGCAAGATATGTATCTGACAATACCAAAGAAGTATCCATTAAATTATGACCGCCACCTTCCGAGTATAATAAGGCCTGATATGCACTCACTTCCATGAGTCTCACAGCCTCTGTATACATATCTGTATTATTTTCATCAGCACGGTTACTTAAAATTTTACAAGTTGATACTGGAAAAAGCGCGCGCACCTGCGATTCCTTTGATTTTCTCTTGGTTGGTAAATCAATAGAAATTTCTTTCCTCATTCTTTCTTGGTATTGCCTTACAAGATATTCAATAAAAGAACCTAACTTTCCATCTAATTCCCTTTTGATTGATTTTAATAAAATATTTATAGAATTTGGTTGAGTTCTTTTTCTGTCCTCCTTCTCCCATTCAATTAAAGATTGTCTCGATACACCAATTAAATCTGCAAAATCACCCTGATTAAGATTTAATTTATCTCGAATCTTTTTTATAGTTTTTGGATTCACATATGCACTTCTTTTCCAATCCTGGTACTCTTTTTTCCAGCGCTCAACCTCTTTTCCACTATAATTTATCGCGCCACATTTATCACAGACACCAATAATTGCTTCCGGCACCTTAAAATCATCGCCTTCAACCTTTACTACATAATCTTTTTTTGTTTCAGTTCGGACAATACCTTTCCCGCAATCTTCACACTTATAACCGAACATTTTATTCTCCTTTATTCCTCAGTTTCATGAGCTGTAACAAAAAAATAGGTCTCTCCATCCTCTGTCTTGATAAATTTACCAGCAGTATAGAATTTCGTTCCAAATGTATTTTCTCCAATTATAGTATAAATAGTGTTGTCGACAGATGTACCCATCTCATCGATAGCTCTTGAATAAATTGAATTAGCATTCCTTATACAATGCTTTATATCATCTATTGAGCATAAGTCCTTATCGATATAATCTCTTCTAACATGGCTCGATAACCGATAATTGCTATCATCACAAACGAATTTCTTTATTTTTCGGAGGGTTTCATCTGAAGTCAATTTTAATTCCTTGCGCCATATTAATAGTTAAAAGAAGAATTGTCAAATGAAATTGTAAATATATTTACACTTAAATGTTAATATTCTTACATCAAATATTAGGTATATGCAATCTAACCCATATCAACCCCGCTTTCTTAAAAGGATTATCTTCAGATGGAAATAAAGTATTTCCTTCCAAAAAATCCATCCCAGCGAAAACACACAAAGAAGCATCCAAAACATGTGGATTAGTATGCAGTAGTTTCGTAGAACACACAAAATTCAATTGCTCCTGAATGTAGTCGATTAATTTTTCCCGGGCCTCCATGTTCTTTTCGCCGTGGTACCCGCTCTTTGAAAATCCGTGTGCAATCACTGTTGCAGCCGGGTAGACTTCAATAGCCTGAATACCGGGTTGACCTATTTCAAGCTCCCAGGTAAGCGGGATATCCACATTCAGTTTGTCACGGAGGTTTTGAAACAGTTCCAATGTTGCATGGGCAGTCCGGGCTATCAGACTGGCTCCGACTTCTTAGGGCTCTTTAATCAAAGTATCCATGATAATTTAATTTGTTGCACACTATTGAAGATAATTTATCGTTTTATTTATCCTAATTATTACCCTGACGAGTGATTTGACTTTCGATATCTCTCCTTATTCTATCAGAGTTAAAGGGGAATTGTTTCTCTTACCACCAATTTAGTTTTTACTATAAGATGTAATTTCTTTTGAGAATAAAATTATTTTGAAAGCTTTTAAATGGAGTTATGAGGTTTTATATGTTTATATAACTGCCATTTAATACCATCTTTCTATTCCCCATCCGCCTGCTGCTCAATATCAGCATCTTTTAAATTTTTGACTTCTATCCAATATGAGGACAAAACCTCCTCTTCGTGCACACATTCAACTTTAAACTCACCAGGTGAATTAATAACAAGACCATTAATTTCAAAAATTGCTCTATTTCTTTGGGAATCGTTAAAATTTATTTGCGCATTTTTAGTAGCCACTTGCTGGTCATTGTTCAGGAAAATTAAATCGAATTCAAAATTGTCTCCCTCCCCTTCCTCCCTATCGAAAAGGAGGAAGACAAAAAACTTTTGAATGAATATTGGAAAACCCTCTGCGGAGAGTTCCTCATAGAGATTATAAATAGTTATGTTATTTCTTCTTGAATCCTTAACAATACCTTCAGCACAAACCATTATTCGTGGTGTTGCCATAATTAACTCCCATCTATTTCATTTATAATGGGTGAGTATTCCTCTACTGTGATATTACTACTACTTTTATCGCCAGCTTTATTCTCAACGATTTTTTGTTGGGACATTTTTACATCAGAGTCTTCATATTTTGTATCAATAGATTCTGAAAGATATTTTGTTGCTATTTCATTGAACCATTCAAATTGTTCTGAGCGTATTTCTTTAAAAAAATCTTTTACATCGTGGTATGGCTTGTACGTTAAACTAATCAAAATGGCATAAATAATAACGGCATCCTCTATTTCTTCAATTTCTTCTTTGAGTATTGAATCAAGGAGTGAAATTAATTTTTCTGAGGAATATTTTTGTGATAAGTCCTCAATAGTATTTTCGGATTTAAAATGCTTGTATAAATAATAAGGTGTATTGGCAAATAGATAACGTGCTGTTAATTCCCTCATATTCAGGATTGATTTTAATTCAGTCATTCGATTACTCTATAATATTTTGCGTTAATCATTGTATATGGAGAATTATTCGCATGGTGAATAGCCACTTTATATTTGCCCCATTTGCTAATGATTTTAGGATATACAAGGTCTTCATTATAAACCTGAATTACAACTCCGGAATGTTCAACATCCCCATTTTCACTATAATAAATAATAATATCGCCTGGCAAAACTGAATCTTTTTTAATCTCATTATAATCATCCTCATCCAATATTCTTTTTACTTCATCAGACCCTCCAATGTTAGTTCGTTGTGAGGCAAAGGTAAACCCATGACAATTGTACATGGCTGTCGGTCTGCCCTTGAATGTGCATTCATTGAATCCACTAACAATTTCTTCGAATTGTTTACGCTCAAAATTACCAATATATTCAGATTGATAGTTATCAATGGAATTCCCTTGTCGCGTTTGAACCTCTATATTCTCATCAATTATCATATAAAATAACGAAAATTCTAAAAATTAATGAACTCTACTTTTTGGCACAGCAAATGTAATGTATCAAATAACCTAATGACACCAAAATCTAAAAAATGAAATAACTCATCTCAAATTCCTACAAATTATCTGTATACCTGGCTTACTTTCCCTGTTTATATTTTTCCTGATTTGAAAGATAATCCTAAATTTTTAATATCTTTTCAATTCGTGCTCACACTATATTAATCTGCAACCCCTCCGGCCCATCTAGCGGATACCACCCACGCGGATTGACCTTCCAGTATGGCTTCCACTTCCCGTCCTCTTTCAACTGCTTTTCTCTGGCCCGGGATTCGACGTCCTCTTTCCGGGGTGGAGAGATGCGATCGCACAAAAGTATCTATCTTCTTTGGATGTGTTTGTTCATAGCCCAGTAATACCCTCCGCTGTCATAGCGTTGGTAAATGAAACTCATAACGCCCTCCTTTTTTGACGTCAAATGTTATCGATGTGTTACCAACAGCAATTTTTCACACTGGAGCAGTAGCCGAGATTTCCCTGAAACCGAGGCACGACAAAGGATTGCGAAATCCTTTGGACTTGTGTACTCGTTGGGCTCATAAGCAAACGTGATCCTTGATATTCCCCCGATCATCTACGTTCAGTCGTAATTGGGCAGCAGCAGTGATATAGTCATATATGCCCAAATCTTTAATCATCTGTGTATCCTCTTGATGAAACGTGTCGATGACAGCCAAGTGAATAAGTTTATAATACTCAGTCTCAATTATATACCAACGCCGAGTATCCATATTATATATATCCTGCATGTTGGTACGTGGCGAGCAGTTACCACCGGAGACGCCAAAGCAAACAAACGGGAAGTCCTGTGTCCGCAATTCCTTATCGACTGCTTCCATATTAAACGGAAACAAAGACTCAAGCAGTTGCTTCCGCTCGTCGGTGAGTTTTTTATGTTTCAGTTTCGGGAACTCTTTTTTGATTTCCTCTAACATCCTTTGCTCTCCTTACCTTGTGTTAGTTAATTTTGAGTACGGTATAATTGTACCAGCCGTTCAACGAATCAGCCAATTCCTTGACTGTGGAGTATGCTTTGTTGTACCACGGAACGGTGACAGTATTGGTTTCGCATTTCCATTTCAGACCAAATCGTGTTTTCACAGACTGAATCTCTTTATTGATAATTTTCCCAGATTTTGTTTGAATTTTGATAGCCTGATTTCTCATTTGATAACTCCTTATTTACAAAATAAGTATTTGATTATTATTACTTATAACATAATATATTATGCTTGTTTGTATAAGCAGAGATTTCAAAAAAACAGATATTTCAAATTATTTTTTACCCGGTCTATTCGCCTCCATTAAGCGATTCGTGTCCACTGATTTGGCAAAGCGTTTCATCTGTTCGTTGGCATCTTTTGCCAGCCGTTTGTGCTCTTCGATTTTGCACTCACGGCAGATAGGTAGAATGTCCAGCACTTCGCTCCGCTCACATTCAAACACCTTCCCGCAATCATCGTTGATGCACATATACGTTTTCTTCATTATCCCTCCAATGCCGATTTCGCTTGAAGCATTGCCAGTTCGACTTGCCCGTATTTGTGTCGCTGCCGTTTTAACGAAGCAATCTTCGAGTAGTCAGTATTCCGCCCCCCTTGCTCAGCCGTTTGGAGTCGCTCAAGTTCCATTTCGATTTCCACGTCCAAGTGATTGATGTTATCCTCAACCTTGACAAGCATATCTTCGATACCGTCTGTAATCAAGTCTCGGTTGATTTCGCTGTACTCTTCCCGTGTCGCATCGGACTTCCAATAATCCAGATTGAATTTGATTGCGGACACTTCCGATTCATTCAAGGTAAGTGTGTTGACATCCCCAGTAAGCGGATGTTCTTTTTCAATCATTACCTTTTCATCGGAAGTACGCTGTACGTACCCATTATTCAGAATGAGTCCTTTCTCTTCCGGTATCGGCTCTCCGCACTGACTGACCGCCTGATCATGTAGTTCCCATTCCGCCATTCCGTTCTGACCTACAATAACTCGTTTTGGCATAACGCTTCCTTTCTAATCTAAGTATTAGTCATTCATTAACGGATCTAAGATGCTATGCAAGCGTGTAGCACGTTCCTGATTCAACCCTTTCGCTTCAATTTCAGCAAACAGTTTACCGAAGTCCTTTTTCCGAGCATTAATCCGGACAGTCCACCGTTTGCGCTCCGGATTATCTCCGGGCAACTGTTTCATTTTCTTATCTTTTTCAAGTACCTGTTCCTGTAAGTTGTGAAAATACTCGACTTCTTGAGCAAGCGTTCTTTGTTTCATCTTCTCAAAACTCCTAATTTGGATTAATTAGTATTTGATTATTGTACTTATAATCTAACGAGTTCTGCTTTAGTGTGCAAACTTTAATGACATAAAAATAGGGTTTTTTATGTCAACGATGCACCTTCAGGGTGGGTTGATGCCATACGCTCGAACATCTCATTTAACCCATATTCGGCAAGAGCCTCATAGATATTGACCGCTTGCTTGACACCATTATAAGCACGGTGTGGAAGTGACTCAGCACCAATTCCGAACCGTTCCCCTAATGCCGATCCGCCATTGTCGTGAATACCCAATCCAAAGGCGAAACTGGAAATGTCAAATGGGCGATAATGAAAATAGGTACGCACAGTTTCACCAAACGTCTTTTCGAGTAAGATATTGAGGAAGTTTTTATCAAACCCAATGTTAAGTCCTGTCAGAACAAAACGAATGTCCTTATCCATGTTGTCCTCATGGATTTCTGAGAACTTCTGTTGGATTTGACGCACCGCCTGTACTTTCGTGAGCGCCGTGTTTTCCCATTCAAGTTTGTCGAATCCATTAACATTTAACGCTCCCTCAGAAATTCGGTGCGGATGTTTCGGCATGATGCGAATATCAATAGGAGAGTACCCTAACGAGTTCATCTCCGTATCATAGAATCCCATCGCCAATTCGATAGGTTCGTGGTATCCATCAATCAATCCTGTGGTTTCAAGGTCTGTAACACATAAGATAATCATAACCCTAATGTCTCCCATGTTTTCTCGATGCTGTGTTCGGCAACTGTCTGAACTGTTGTATAGAAATCCTGCCATCCCTGACACGCTATATCCCCGTGTCCTTCATTGTACGCATATTTCATTGAGACAGAGATACCCGGAAAGGCGTCTAAGTGGGCAGGGCAATCATCAAAGAGGATGTCGCCATCCACCTTATACTTTTGGTGGGTAAATATGACTGGTGGACGATGCCGTTCATCTAAGAGGAAAGGAAAGTGATCGCACAGCCAGTCGAATTTGTCAACAAACGCATGTTTATTCACTGGTGAGCTGGTAACGAATGTCCCCGTGTGTCCGTCATCATGGATTTTCCGGATAACCTCAATCGCATGAGGCATCGGAGCAAGGTTACGGAATAATCCCGGTTCACCCAGGTAGTGATAAATCCGTTTTCCGCACTCAGGTTTAACGTATTCGTGCATCCCCCATGTTACCATGTCGGAATATTCCAGATTATCGTTATAGTCGTTGTTGTACCGCCGTAGCCACTCATCGTGTAAGTTGGCTGTAACAGCATCCATGTCGTACAGTAAGTGTAGTTTCGTCATGCAGGTTCGCCCTCCGTTTTTATTTCATATTTTTTCATCTTCTCTTCGAGTAATTCCCGTGCAGCAGTAATGCTCTTCCGTTGTGGTTCTTTCTCGGTACGCCGTTCCACTATACTTCCCCGATCTACCCGTTCTTCGGCTTCCTGCTCAACACGTTTTTGTTTCCGATCCATCTTCCGCTTCTTACGCTGTCGTCTGCGTTGCTCTTTCTGGATAAGCCAGTTGACACCGAGATCCGCAAACCACGTAGCCATGACTATATCGTCGTGTTCCTCTACCCCGAATCCATAGAATTCATTAAAGAGGATGTCGTAGAATACCTGTGCTTTTCCTTTACCTGTATACCAGACGAAGTATTGATTTTTGATTTCTAACGCTAAGCGTGGTAAGCCTTCCTCAATGCCGTGTTTCTCTCCGCCAGTGTTATGAGGGAGGATTGGTAAGCGTTTCTTCAACGCCAACGACTGCATGACTTTCTGGTACGCATTAGTCTCAACCACCATAAAATCAGGGTTAAAATCGTGATTTAACTCAATCATTATGTCTAACTGCTCTTCGACATCTAACCCACGTCCCCTGAACGCATAGATGAGATGTCGCTTGTTCTGGTCGTCAATCGCATAGACAGGCATGACCGTGTAATCCGAGTCGGATTCCTCTGCGTCTTTCTTGCTAAAGACTCCAGATAAATCGACACCAATCACTACCCATTTCGCCCATGTTGGTCGTTCACGTAGCCACTCAAATCGGTTGCCAAATTGTTTAATGTCCTTGTTCCGTTCTATCCAGTCCTTTTTGAAGTCACTGATTTCATCAGACGTAACCTCATTCTGAATCTCACGTTGGAATACCTGTGGCAAACTTCCGGCTTTTTTAATAAGTAAGTCTTTGATACTCCATTTCTCCGGCCACAGCACTTCAAACTCTTCGCTTTCTGGTATATCCACATCCACAATGATGTCCTTCTGCATTGTTTCATCCCACTCGTACACGTACTCATAGTTATCCGGATACCGAATGATGCCTTTGTCAATCGTGAACGTCCAACGTGGGTTGTCCAGGATATAGCCGTACAAGTCGCCATAGTGTTTACGTGTACCAATGACCAAGAACTGTCCATCAGGTTCGAGCAACTCTTCCAATTTGTGGAGGGTATTCTGCTGTCCTTTCCGTTTCTTCTCCGTCCGGCAATCAGATTCCTCAATCGGGTCATCAAGGATAATGAGGTCAAAGCGAGAACCTGTGATAGCACCACCCCAGCCGATAGACTCCAACGTACCATCTTTCAGCGAGTGATTAGTACGCCGACAGAACAAGGTGTGTTTACTCCAGCCACCTTTCCCTTTTCCCCCTTCCAGTGGTTCGCCATCCACCGGGTTCACATCCTCAGTCAAATCACCAAAGTCTATTCGAATACGCTCATTCGTTTCAATAGTACGTTTAATCGCACCTAAGTATTTCGCGGCCAAGTCATCGGTTTTCGATGCCATCAGGATACGCACGTTGTCCACGTAGCATATCTTGTAAATCGGCAATTCAAAGGAATAGATATGACTCTTCCCGTGATCACGTGGCGCAGCCTGAAAGTGTCTGGCTCGACCCCAGTTTTTCCGCCACGTGGATTGACAGTCCGCATAAATACTTTGGAGATAATACATCCCAAACCAGTCAAACCGCACGTATCCCAAGTAGATACGCACGGCTGCATCTAAGTTTGGTGGAGGATAGACATAGCTGGTATCTGTCCGTATTGCAGCGACCACCACTTCATAGACAGCATCTTCCTGCTCAGGTGTTAAAGACATCCCCGTAACGCCTAACTCATGCCGGAGCAAGGCGTCTTGCAGGATGAACGAATAGAACATCCCCAATCCACTTTCCATAGTGGTTAAGTGAGGATTATTCGGTATCCCCTGTAATTTGCTTCGTATCTTGCTCGAACTGGTCGATGTAAGTTTGTATGTTGTCTTGTCGTTGCTCATTCAACTCGACTTTGCGATTATCAATATTCACATAGGTATTTCCGCCGGCAGGTATCTCACCACGTTGCATATTGGGGAGATTGCCGACTTCCTGTTGGAGTGTTTTCACGTCCGCTAACAACTTCCGCAGGGTACGAATCCCACTCTCCGTATCCTTGAGATTCATACCCAGTGAGGTTTCAATCTCGACACTCTTCGTGACACGTTGCTTCTGGACATGGAATAGCCAGTTGTACTCTGCCATTACATCTATCTGCTGGTAATACTCATCCAGCACATTGAGAATAGAGGTGTAAAGTTCATGCACTCGGTCGTACATCACTCGCTGATCATCCGTCAACTCATCAGGGTCGATGTCCTCAAGTCCCCGTTTCACCAATTCCACTTTGGTATCAACGGCCTCCTTCACTTGCTCATGTTCGGCTTTCGCATGATCCAGACGCTCTATCGTATCCTCAGTCGATTCCTCCACCTCTTCCCTTACCTTGTCAATGTTTTCCTTGTACGATTCCTGGAGTCGATCACGGTGACGATACAAGTCATTTTTGTTGAGATGGGTCTCACCTAAGTCATGGAGCGTCCGTAACAAATCCATGATATTACACTTGAACTCAGATGAGACTATTTCGTGATTGATGAACCCGATATACTCAGATTTCTCAATTTTCGTGGTCGGATTCTCAGGGGGAGGGATAGCAAGTGAGAACGATTCCGTGCTTTCCGCAATTTCTCTGGCTAATTCCGTCTTCTTTTCCATCGGCATCTATTTGATTTTTTAGGCAGTTCGCCCGATTCTCATTCGTTTATCATTTTTTAGAGGATTTCTCACTTTTCTCATCATTTTCGCCGGATTTCTCAGATTTTTTTGCACGTTTCTTCTTTTTCGGTTTTACGTAGTCTGAACCAGCGAATACGTCCCCAAACACGTTGTTAATGTCGACTTCGTTACGTGAGCAATAGTCTTCTACCTTTTCGATGAGGGCTTTGGTCTGAGCGTTCATTCTGAACCAATGATGGTTCTTTCCGCCGTACTCGAAGATCATAAAGTTGAAGTCCAGGGACTTGCCGTATTTCCGGAACATCTTGTTCAGGATGAGGGAAAGGTTCTCCAAATCGTTAACGTCATCCTCAACGTCCTCTACCTGTTTTCTCATTTCCTTCGGGAGACTCTCTTTCACTTTCCCAACGAGTTTCTCAAACTTTTTCTCATCCGTGAACTTCATCATATCCTTCACAGCTTCTTTACTGTACTTCGCTTCCATTTCCCGATAGAGTTTGGCAAACTTGTCGGGATTCAGATTCCCTTTCAGGACGTTGAACCGGACATTCTGAAACTTCTGCATGTCCTCATCCCATCCCTGCTTCACTGCACAGGGGCATGTCTTTTCACCGAGCACTTCCATTGCCTCTACACGGTGATTCCCCGACATGACTCGATACATCGGCTCACCATCGTTCTCTCTGTCCGGTGCAGGAACAACCACAGGGTATTCAAGTATGCCCGCTTCCTGTATCTGTTCACACAACGCATTAAAGGTTTTGGTATCCTGCTGATTTGGATTCCACTTCGGACGGATGAGGTTTTTGATTGGTATTTCGATTACTTGGTCTGGACGTTGAACTGCCATATTGATTTCCCCTTTGCTTTACTGTACAAGCATTAGCGTTAAATTTTTTTAAGCGTGTATCGTGAGGTGATACAGATATTCGTAATACCGTTGGATGTGTGCTCTGCCGTATTGGTTTGCTACTTCCAACAGTTGGTCGTACTCCCAGTAAGTGTAGAGATCGTAGTGTTCCACTGTGGGAATGTCCGCCTTCAATCCGTTAAGGACTATGACGTGCCCAGTGTGTTGTGAGTATTTATGTAATAGCGAGTTCAGGTAATCATACGGATTGTGGTTGTCTGGTATAATACTTAACGAGCTAATAGCCATTGTGATGTCATACACTTCCGGGCCGTAGTCAAAGTAGGTTGAGTATTTGAATGAAAATTGCTCTTCAATGCTATTAATCGCCCGTGCCTGCATTATGTATTCCTCACAGGTGTCAATGCCTGTGTATTTACTAATACTCCATTCTGGGAGGCTCTGGACGATCTGACCGTTACCACACCCCAAGTCAAGGATGCTTACATGTCGTTCTAAGCGATTGGCTAGGTGGAGAATGACTCCGGCTGCTCTGAGATAGTTTTCCGTATTCGACTTACCACAGTTCAGGCTTTTCGCATCCTTCGGGTTATAGTTTCGGGCAAAGACTTCGTAGAATCTGGCTACGTCCTCCCCGACATATTGGAACGCTGTTTTAAATTTCTTCTGGTCAATCAGATTAAGGAACTCGGTATCGTCTGTGTGCATCAGTTATCCCGTTCAAGTGATATGTTGGTAAGGTGTGCTGGAGATTGTCTCTGTAATTCAGGTATTGCATTAGCCTGTGAACACCCGCCCATGAGAATTTATTTCCGTACTGTCCATTCCGGAGTGGTCGTATCTTGTGGATAAGGTCAGTTCCCCGCCATTCCTTACGACTCTGAATAGTTTCAACCACGTCCTCAAGCCATGAGTATTTTGCTAAGGCTTTCTCAGGTGTGTATTTGAGTAGTGGACAGTTGACATCCGGATTAGTAGAATAGAATCGTTCGGTTTCATCCAGGAGGCTTTCGGCCAGCTCCGCCTTCTGCGTTGCTACGTTGTATTTCTCGGCAACCTCTTCCCGTAACGCTTTTGCAGTAGAGGTATAGAACTCATCGTCTGTTAAGAGTTTTTTGCACGCTGCCAATGCTGCACGTTTGGTATTATAGATAGGAGCGTTATCCAGTAATCCAACCGCCCACGGCTTATCTGGTAACACAGGGACAGTTCCGTAGGCTGCTGCCTGAATCAGTGTCGCAGGAAAGGGTATGTCTCGATTGTTTGCTAATACCAATCGAGCCTCTTTTCCGATGTCCATAAAGTTGTGTCCGGATTCGTGCAGATTGACATAGTGATTCCGCGCCTTACCCTTCACCGGAATAGTTTTGATTCCGGTTGGCTGTGCTGTGGCAATACACTTCTTCATCACGCCCATCTCAAAGAGTTTATCGTACAATTCAAAGGTGTAATCAATCCGCTTGTATTGATTTCCACGCCCGAACCAGCCGACTACCCCTTGCTCCGGCTCAACCAGCTCGTAAAGCTCAGGAATGTTTACCCCGTGTGGAATAATTGTGATCCGGTTTAAGATATTGCGTAAGGATGCAAATGAGACACGTTGACTCAACCGATCACGCATCGCCTCTTTCTGTATTTCGGTCAATCCGTATATCTGCTGAAAGATGTTGTAAAATCCGCTGACAATGCTATCCCCGTTACTGTACCGATTGTTACATCCATATCCGTCAAGGAATCCACCTGTCACACGTGTAAAGAGAGGTATGGTTCGTCCTACGCCACTTCGATAGGTGTTAAAGTATAATTCCGGTGCTGCAACTGTTTCATATAAGAGTGCGCCCTGTACATACGGTGCAAGTCTCGCATACGGGAGTGTCGTCATCCAGTGTTGTTGTCCTGCACCCATATTCGGAACAAAGTAATAGATGTAAGTGAGGTTTGGGATCTCCGGATGTTTGTGGAGTTTAATCGTACCGACCTGGTCGGATTCGACGTCTATCCGCACTTGTACCACACCATACAAATATAGTTTATCAGTGTTATGACGTGCCAAGTCCTCAAAGATGTGAGCAAGGCTATTCCGGGTAGTGGCTTCTAAGTCAACAACGCCATCTTTGGTAAGGGCAGAATGGTTTACCGCCCCTAACGATCCAAGTAGTCTCAGTGTATCCATTCAGCTGTAATACGTCTTTTGGTTTATGTAGAGAGGGATTGGAGCCTCGCCTCCCATAGTGCGCTTTGCCCCTGATCATCTTTCTTCAACCATAGACGTCTTACAATCATCGGTTATCGCCCTCCCCGTGCAATTTCTCACGGCGTTTCCGGTCAAAGAGTTTCTCCAGATTGTGTTTCGCCATCCACTCAACACCAAAGTCGGGAGAGGTTGTAGTCCATCCACGACTCATTAACGTGCCGATTCCACTGAGGTACACAATAATATCTCGAACCAGCAAGGCGATATAAGAGGAAAGTGTGGTCACTTCCCGATTCTTGTACCGCATAACCGGACGCTCGACACTGGTAAGTTCATTGAGTTGTACCGTCCGTAGTAACAGTGCAGCCAACGTATTTAATTCGGTTGCATAGAATGTTACTTTGCCTAACAGGTCGTCTTTCGCTAACCCAAATGATTCTTTGACCTGCTTAGCGTTTTGCATATCAAAGGCTAACAAACCAGTTGGATTCAAGACTTCTTCAATGTCCACTTCAACTTCATGGAGAAGCGTATTGCAGTACCAGAGAATGTCGCCACACTCCATGAGTACACCTTTCGCTAACTCCATATCGAGTAGTTGACGTGAGTGATCACGTTCAACTTTTTTGAGTTTGTCGATGAGTTCGCCCGACTCACCTGCTAACCCTTTCGCTGGATACATTAAATTGTCGCCCTGATCCGGATAAACGGCCGTAGTGATTGCCTTCTCCGAGTATTCACCAAATGTCCCAACCAATCGTACCTCTTCTCGCAAAATATTCTCCTTTTGTAGTTTAATAATAGACTCTTCCGACTTTACTCATCGTCTTTAATTTTTAATAAAATTGGTTCGCCCGTATTTTTGCATAACCCCCAATGCGTAAAATCATCAATAGGCTGCTTAAACTTTTGAAAGTCTGACTTATGGTTTTTATTGCATCGAGCACAATTCTCAATTTCGATCCGCAAGACATTCTCCCTGTGGTTATAGTGTATAGCGGTACACCTGAAACGGCTCCGCATACGGTTTAAATATTCGTCTCCCGTGCGCTGAACATGCAATCTTGAGTGACTCCACGCTCACCGCATGTTCCGGGTTCGTCATTTGTGTTCTATAAGCAGCGATAGACTCAATCTTTTTCTCGTACTCTTCTTCGGTCAATTCCAAGTAGAGTTCACCTTGAAACTCCTGCTCAGTATTCACCGAATACACTAAAACAGATCCGCTAAAATGATGAGGACGTGCAATCGCCATCCCCAGTTTGTAGAACGCTTCGTGGTCTTGGTCATACGATGGATAAGGAATGAGTAAGAGGTTTGGCATTCGCACCCGCATGTGATCCTCTACCATTGTGAGCATATCACTTATTGGTACAGTATCGAGTTTGTGGTGATAATCCTCACCGGAATAAAGAATGGTATAGTTCCTATCCACTCCGTCCCCGATACCAAGTATCTGGTGAGCGTTCCACATTTCCTCGAGGCGATCCCTGCCGGAATATTCTCGATACTCACTGCTTTTTTGGAGTTTCCGGTGACTGCTGTATATGTGTGACCCATACACCACAAATACATTCCCACCGTGGGAAGTAATACGCTGGACTATTCCACCACATCCAATCGCCTCATCGTCAAGGTGGGGTGCAAGCACAAATGCATTAATGTTCCCCCAGTCCATTTATTCAACCTCCGTTAGTTGGTATTGATCTCGATACAGTTTCGTCGCCTTTGCCCTGGCATCCATGATGTCTTCGTGTATTGACGACCATCGCCATTCACCATAACGCCCAATAGTAATGACATCCTTCGTGGCGAGATATTTCACCACATCATCCACAAACTCACTTTTTAGTGGATAGTTAACATGGATATACCGACTCAAATTGATTTCGATGTCGTGAATAGAGTCGATAACACCCAGTTTTACGAGTTCGAGTACCGCGTCCTCACGATTGAATTGCTTACTACCATCAATCTCGACATACACCGAACTATATCCTTCCGGAGCCATGTCTGGACGAACGTTGTTAAAAAACCCGTAACGAAAAGTGGTAAACTCTGTATTGGGTACATATACCCACGTCTTATTATCGTGTGAGGGTTTATGTTTAACGCCGAGCAACCATAACCAGAGTGAGGAATGTGGTGGGTTCAGAATTACATCTAAATTGCTAAGAGAGGTAAAGTTGCGTAAAGGTATAGTGGAGATAAGGTGATCATACTGAATCTGCTCAGGACGATCACGGAGATTTCCCGTTCTTGGCTCAACGGTAGCCACTTTATTCTCGATATCAACAAATGTGAGATTGTGTCGTGTCTGGTAAAAAACATTCTCAGTCATCTGCTCAACAATCTGCTGTATCCCGCCCGTTTCCGGATAATAGAAATCCGCATTATATCCGGATGAGCCAACCTGGACGTTGCGCTTAAAAATGAGTTCGTCAGCAATCGGTACAGTTGAGAGTTTTCGACCAAAAAGTTTTGTGTTATATGGAAAGAAGAACTGCTTACACAACTCTGGACCATATCGCTGCACCAGCATTTCCCGATAGTTTTGTGGCTCAGGAAACGCTGCACTATCATTCGACTCTAACTGCTTTTTGATTAATTCGGTATTCCGCAGTTCGTCAAGGTGGTTTTGGATTGGGTAAGGTATCATTTTCCCGTCCATGCGTATCCACGCCTGACGTTTCCCCGGCTTGAGGTCAAATTCCTCCGCAAACCATTCATTATCCTGACAGTGTAGCCAATGTCCACCAATGTCGAATGTGAACCCACGCCGCTTAATTGTTTGGGCTTTTCCACCAATAACGCCACTCTTCTCGATTAAGAGTACATCATCTTCCCCTAACTGGTTCAGACGTTGTGCGAAAGCAAATCCGGAAACACCGCCACCAATTACTAAATTTTTCACTGATCTCATCAGGGAAACCTTTTCGACTTGCGAACAACGTGCGCCCAAACCTCAATATCATTCCCGGTCTTATCGTAATTGAATACCGCCGTCCTGATAAATCCTGTACGTGCGAACACCTTAACGCTGGCATTATTTCCGTTACGGGTCGTTGCCTGAACCAGATGTGCTCTATTCTTTTTGGCACGCCTCACTGCACGTTTTACTATCTTTGTCCCTAACCCTTGCCCCTCTTCATCGGGAGCGACAGAGACATACTTCACTGCCCAGAGATACCAATCAGTTTTTTCAATCTGTGCACAGGCAACAACGCTGTGATCCTCTTCGCTCAACTCATACACAAAGTTCTCAGCGTTCTCTGTTACTTCTTCGGCTGTGAGTTTCCTCACCAACTGGTTCCGTGCATTAATTAACCCTGCGATCTGTGCTGCATGATCGTATCTCATCAAGTGCCTCCACATATTATTCGTTTCGTTACCTTGTAGTCTGCACGGAGAAAGATATCGTCACCAAGATTTTCCCCGTGATCGTATTTGCCTGTACCATAGAGAAGTGAGTAGTAATTCTTTCCGGTTATCGCACCGAGCATTGATGTTATCCCGTTAATCCGTGGATTAATATCAAGTGTCTGAATCGTTTTGCTTGAATTTAAAAGCGTAAAATCCAAAGAAATAGGATGGGTGTAGGTCAGATTATATTGCCACTGAATTTTAGAGAGCACTTCGAATATCTGCTCCGTTATCCATCCCATTTCCTTACGATCCATGATACTCTGGAGTGTAAAAGGGTCTTTATCAATCGCCTCAAAGCAGTACATCCCGATAAACTCCCCGTCTGGTGAAAAATGGACATCCGCCATGTAGAGGTTGGGAATAATCGGCTGCACAATAAATTTGGGGTGTGTACGGTAGTAATCTAAGTCAGCCTTATTATCAATCTCAAACCCGGCTGTACCAATTTTAGAGGCATTTTTCACCCACGCTGGTAAAGAATTAGTATGGATCGGGAAAAAGAATTTATTGATTCCTATCGTTTGGGCAATAGCATACAGATACCGCTTGTCCTCAAAGATTCGATACGTCTGGGGTGTAGGCGAAATAAGTTTCACTTCGTCCAGGTATTCAGCATCGGAATTAAAGAGGGCATCAACCAAGAAATATTCGTGATCAGGTGTAATACCGAATACAACCTCATGCCCCTTCTCCACATACCCACGCAACAATTTCGTCACGCTTTTCACATATTCAACTTTGTTTTGGTAACGTTCTTGGTAACGCATGACACGCCCTTTATGCTTTACTACATCAGGCACTACATTTTTGATGTAGGTCATCGCATCAAACTCATATTCATCCACTTGGTTGTGTGAAGGAATATCCACCCCGTGCACTATGCCATCACCAGCACGTTTAAGGGCGGCCATGTCGTCACCGTTTCGTCTGCCATACGCAAAAGTCTTAATAAATACCCGCTTCATAATTAATCCCTTATTCTAAATTTCATTGGAGATGTTGTACCCAAATCCTCAAACGTCTCAGGGTGGTTAAGTAAGTAGAGGATTACGTCTGCACGTCCAACAGTAAAACCAAGTGCTCGATCAACACCTAACTCTTTACCGGATTGGCTGTTATCTTTGACGTATTTCAGGAAATCATTTACAGTAAATTCCTTTTGCCCGAACTCGCTAAACATGATACGCATGGCTCCGAGCCGACCAGTAAACTTATCACGCTTTTCTTGAATCGCTGCCTCAATCTTGGCTATCGAGTTCGCCATGATATTTTTAGCATTAACGTTTTCCTTGAGGTAGTTATGTACCTTTTCCATAATGGCAACCGTCTCAGGATACTCGGCAATCATTTTTCGCATGATCGCATGTACCTGTTTCGCCTTATCCTTTTTCTGTCCGGTCAACTCAAAATAGTAAGGATAATCGTCTGGCAGGTATGCCTTGGTCCAAACAGCGCGTGGTAAGATGAAAGGCACACCTAAGTACATCGTTTCAAGGATTGCGGTAGGAAAGTTATGTCGATTAGAGGTTGTTACGCCAATATGAACATCCTTGAGATAATTCAGAAAACGCTTACGACCGAAGTTTTCGTGAATATGCGCTATATCGAATATCTCAGGCTCCCGTTGCTCAAGGGTAACAGAGGGCGTCCCCTGTGAGAATAAATGCAACTCAACGTTCTTACCCATCTGAAATTCTTTGACGGCTGCATTAATACCGTAAAAGGTGTTGTGTGGGCTCAATCGCCCGACATTCCCAACTCGAATCGGATCGCTGTTTTCATAAGTAGTTTTTCGTTGTTTAGACTCATCGTAAAACGTATCAAGATACTCAATGTCTATGCCCCACCCTTGCGCCTCAATCCGATCACGCAAATCTCGCACCTGACTATATGAGATATAGTCGCCAGCACATGTTAGCATATCGCTTTTGTCTAATTCTCCACCAAATGCAACAAAATCAGAACAAACATATCCGGCGTACTGACTCATCAGTTCGGCTTTCCCACTCACAACCCGTGTAGAATTTTTCGTAGGGATTTTCGGGAACACTTCCCATAACCCAACGGCAATCTCCCCGCCAGTACCCAAGATAGATTTACCGTTTAAACTTCTCCGAGATGTTGGATGCTGAAGGGTTTTTAAGAGATACAGCACAATCACGGCGTCAGTAGTAATAATCGCATCAATAAAATATTCACCAGTGATTCGATTAAATTTGTCGATCAAGTCTCTTGGGACGTATCCAGGGTCAAGGTATTGATCCCCAACGGAGACATCCTCATATATGACATGCACACCAATCTTTTTCACATCTTCGGCAACAATCTCGTAATGCGTGGCTTGACGTGGGATGTACCAATACACAATATCTCCACGCTCAATCAACTCAACAGCAATTTTACGAAACAGCGCAACCGTTGACGAACTGGGCAGGTTACGGAAATTCATATATGTAAGAAGAAACAAATACCGATTCATGGTTGACCGTTACTTTTTCTTCTTACTTCGCTTGCCAACCATGACCAGATTCCAGAATTGATTTTTGGGATATTCGACATCTTCCCAAGGAACATCAATTGTACCGTGCTGGTCGTATGCTAAAACCCGCCACCAGATATAGGGAGCAACGCCTGAATAACGCAGGTCTAATTTCTCAGGCATTGGAGTATTCGGTCGAACACTTTTAAGGTTGTCGTAAAATAATTTCGCCCCACGCTTGGTATGCTTGTCCAGTGCATATTTAGGTATTGGACGTTCATTCCAGTTGACTTCCTGATCCTCTGCAAACATGACATCAAAATCCTCATCATCACGCCTGTCATGAAAACAGTGCAGCCGTAACAGGGAGATTCGTTCATGGAATCCCCAAGATCCAACTGGCAAACTATATTGCCCGAATGTTAAACTGTCATACAACAGGTTTCGGACTTTTTTGGTGGATACCTTATATTTTACCAAGCATTCAGATAAAGCAACAAAATCCTTTTCTTTCCATGCTCGCCACATATCATCCGGTGGCGTTGGCGTTTTAATAATCTCTTGATTGCGCTCTACCTGGTCAATCTGACGTAACCGCGTATAATAAGATTTGGCGCTTTTTTGCTCCCACTTCTTTCTCGTACCACAGAACGCACAAATCTTATCGGTCAGACTTACATTAAAGTCTTGGCAATACTCCAGCAAATTGAAGTTGGATGTCTCTTCCAATACAACACTAATAAGATATGACTCGGCTTTCTTACCAAGAAAACCTGCCCAATACTTCACTGCCTCAACATCCCCTCTCCGCAATTCCTTGTGGAAGGCAGATACCATTTCCAGCCAATCATAATCAGGTGTTTTATCTTTAGGTGAAGCATTAGAGGGGGTTGGTTTGCCGCTTGAATTTTCCCCAAATAAGTCTAATGTCATAACTTCCGCTTCCTAATTAAGATAAGTAGTAAATTGTTGCTTTAAACATAACTAAATTTACTTTAGTAGACAAGCAATTATGCCTCTGGAACTCTGTTTGATAAACGGTTATCCCAGTAGATACCAATATTGATAGCGTCCGCAATATTGTGATCCAATTTATACTGATCCCCAAGTATATTCTGAGCGATAAACAACGACCGTTCTTTTCGCTTTTTCCGTTTCATGTTACTTGGACATCGCAGTACACTGGTTTGCCATTGCTGCGGATTAATTAACTCCGGCTCTACACCGTGCAAGCGTGAGAATAACTCGTACTCCCCCGCGACCTTCGCCAGTGTCTTGAAGTTTTTGATGTTCCGCTTCTTACCGTAAGCCAAGTATTGATCCTCAATAGCGACAGCTTCAACCTCATATTCGGTGAATATTTGATGAAACTCATCCTGGTAATCCGGATTGAATCGCTCCGCTTTCCGTTTGCGATCCAGTATCCGGTCAAACTTACCAAAGATGTAGATGTGTCCCTTTTCGATTACAGAAAAGGCGGGCGCTACTACTTCCGGGTCAATCGACAAAACTCTCATCATACGTCTCCGTTTCCCACGGTGGAACTTGCCTGTGAATCGCCCTGTTATCGCCACTACTTAGAGTATGCGAGCATACTTATTGTCATCTTCGTCTTTATGGATTTCGACACGTATCTTCCCTGAAGATACCTGCTCGACATCATCCATCGACTTCTCGACTTTGACCAATTTGTATAAACCTTTCCAAAGATTTTCTTCCTCTTCCATTCGATCGGACTCGGATGGCTCTTCATCTTTGGCTTCGTTGATTTCACGAATCAAATCGCCTTCGGATAACACGCATTTGGATACCCATTCATCAGCGTTTTCATCGTTCAATATCGGATCACCTTCCTCATTTTTCTTATTCTTTAATGGTAAGAGCCGATCCAACTTTTTAATGTCGTGATTATAGACCTCATCCTCTTCCAGACCGAATTGTAATACGAATGTCTCATAGAGGTTGATTGCTCGATAAACGCTGGTTTTTGACAGACCAACATCTTGATACCATTCCTGAAAAGACGTGTAACCTAAAAACCGATACATGCGCTCATCCCGGAACGGAATAAGTTGTTTGCCGAGATTACACATTTGTCGTCCGGCTTCCCGGATAATACCAAGTATTTCTTGCTGCTGTTTAAAAGCTCGATCCACACGCTCAGGGTCAGCATCCTTCTCTGGATCGTATGGCTCAATCTCCTGATCGTGATACTTTGCTTCGACTTTTGAAAAGTCGATCATTGGTCTGGCATCAGTCTCGACTTCACTCATTCTATCCTCCGTTTCAAATCCTTTACAAACTTATCCTGTAATAGCTGCATCTCCCGACGAATAGAGATGTTATGCGTTTCCTCAAACTTTTCGTTACCAAGTGCGTGGATACTTTTGTTTTCGCTATTATGGCAATCGGGTACTAACGGTAAGGTGAATATATCTAACGCCTTTTTTCCTGCACCAGCCAAATATTCATGACTTCGGATATGATGTACCTGCACCGGAAAACCGCCAGTAACCACACAAGGCTGCTTTGCTACAAATTTGAGATATAATTCATCAACGATTTCCTGTTGAGACTCTGTGAGACTTATATAGTCTCGAAAAAACCTGAAATCACTGGTAAGGTTATAAAAGGTATGTTTGGGTATAGTTTTGAGGGCATTTTTAGTGAGTGGCATAACTATTACTCCTCACCAATTTTTGATATACCTTGCCCGGTATCCGTCCCTGAAATCGCTCAACAAGTTTTGGAATACTCATCCCATTTTCTTTCCACCACTGATACCGTTCATCACACTTACTTGGAATAACCAGATCACCATTTGCATTGATAAACGGTACGAGTTGCCCTTCCAGAACAGGTTTCGTAAGCGGTTTCTCATCTAAAGCATATCCAAGCGCACCCCGCCACTTATCCTTTTCCCAACTACTACCCTTGATATTGCGTTTTCCCCGCTTAATCTCTTTCAGTTCCTTGAGCTGGACGTCATGCTGATTGAGATACTCCTGCAGTATAGATAAATGACCATTCTTACTACCGACGATAAATACATCATCGTCTTTCAGGTCTTTAATCGTTTCGTCCCAATCTATTTCGGCATACCGCTTACGAATCTCATCCTTTTCCTCATGCTCACCGATCGCCAAATTGACAGCGTGCAGGTGAATCCGTGGATCAAACGGCGTAAAATCAAATGGATTCCGAACCGTTAAGAGAATTTTGCGTCCACGGAAATGCTTGAGACGAGTGTTATCTGGAGTAGAGTAATACATCACTTATAAAATACTGAACTACGCTTTACTTTACAAGCATTATCGTTAAAATAAAGCAATCTGCTCCCCTACTGCAGCTTCTACCTCAGCCTCAACAGCCACGCTCATTTCCTCATTGGGCTGATTATCGAATATTGGCATGTCAACATGTTCATATTCCTCAATTGCGGGCTTCTGTGTTCGCTGTGTAGGCTTTTGGTTCGATTTAGGTGAGTATTTGGATGTTGGTCCTCTCTCAACTCCCTCTACCTGTTTTTTATGACGCATCTTTTTCGCAATCATCATCTCCGGGCTACGGGTATCCCGCTGTTTGAGCAGTTGGGCAGTATCCGCATACACCGCCTTTTTATCAATCGCATGTTTGATAGCATCACGCTTCTGGATATTCGCTTCCTGCATATCCACATCAATCGTACCCTGCGATAAGAGATAAATCAGTTTAACCTCTTTCTCTTGCCCTTTCCGGATCACCCGCTTTTCGGCTTGGTCGGTGATTTCCGGTGTATATTGCAGGTCAAGGAATATCACATTGTTTGCAGCCGTTATCGTATACCCACGATTCAGAACATCGCTTCCCGTAACTAAGACATCGTAATCATTTTCTGAGAAGTCCTGTATGTGTTTGAATCGGTCTTTGGTTTGGACAGAGGCAGGCATGTATTTCACTTGAAAACCTTTTTCCGTCAGGTATTGATTAGTGTATTGCTGTAACGGCCGCAATCCGCTGAAAATGATTGATTTCTCGCCTGAATCCTTTTTTTCGGTGAGTATCTCAACCAGTCTCCGTATTTTGTTCCACTCATTACCTTTGAGTGTTTTGTTAGGGTATTCAGGTATCCCATCATCGAGTAGTTTTGTAGTTACAGGCACAGACGCGACAAATCGCAGTTTCCATAGTGCTCTGGAAATTATACCCATATTCACTTCACGCTCACCTTTTTTCAGTAACTCTCTATTAATGGAGTCCTTCGCCCATGCCTGATACTCGTTATAGAGTTGAGCGTGTTCCTTGTCTAACGGAAGTACCTCAATCTGCCTCTCCCTATCAATGGCAGCCAGTTCGTCAATATCTTCGGTTAACCGTCTGACAGTGAAAGGTGAAATAAGCCTCCAGAACCGATTAAGATTAGATACGGCAGGTAACAGCTTTTTCCGACCGCTCTTACGCTTCCGGGTACTGGCATCTTCCATTTCTGCAAGATACTCTTTCGAGACATATTCATAACTCCCGAACTCGTTCATAAAGCGTTGTACGTCTCCACGCTTGAAGTAAAATACTGGGTTCTCATATCCCATGAGCCATCCCAGATTCAAGAATACATCACTCACGTAGTTACGCATAATCGTTCCAGTAAGTGCTATTCGAGATTTTGCCATAATCGACCGCACCGCTTCTCCACGCAAACTCCGATTCGCAAAGTTCTGTGACTCATCGGTGATTACGCACGGGAACAGTTTGTTGATCCGCTTGTATGCCGGATACTGGTCAATGCTCCGTTCACCTTCATTATGACCATAGGAATAAGCAATATAGCCACACTCGCCACATGTTTTCCCAGTCCAGCCATCATTCGTAGTCGCTTCACATTTTGGGCACTGTTTGTGCATTACTTCGTACTTATGTCCTCTGCTACACGTCTTGCTGGTTGTGTACTCTTCGTGGATTATTTCGCCATCTTTATTATACTTAACACATTTCCACTCGTCATAAACCTTTCCACCTTCAAGTGATAAGAACTCTTGCCCAATAACATAGAACTCTGTCTCACCGGACTTAAAATCCTTATTCTTAACTCGTTCCTGTAATTTGGTGATGTCGCTATGCGTCCGAAGGGCATGTGCTGTAAACCCGAATTTCTCTGCCTCATTCAGCCAGTTGTCCACCAGACTTGACTGACAGACCACTAAGGCTCGTTTAAAGTTACGGGCATGAGCATACGCAAGAGCAGTTACCGTTTTTCCACCGCCCATTTCGTATCCGATATAGGCTTGGTTTTTTGTGAGTACCCGGGCTAAATCCTCAGCCTGACTCCCCCACAAAAACGGATACCGTTTTGCAATAACGTTGCCCCATTGCTTTACACGTTCCGGAAAACGCTCCGCTACTGATTTGATGTCCGGTAGCGGGAACACTTCTATGAAATCAGCAATTTGCTCAACGTTCACCTCTTCATATTCACGCCATCCCTGTTCGGACTGCACTTCTAAGGAAAGATGCCCAGTATCAATTTCTGTGATTTCCTGAAACACCTTACCATCCCTGTCCTCTTTCATTTCCTTGTCAGCAACCTTTTTATGGCGCTTCCAAGTCGGCTTAATTAAATACCGATTCCCTTTAATGAAAACAGGTTCGCCATCATCATCTTCCACGGTTTTTTCAGCACAATACTTTTTGTGCTTAAAATAGGCGAGCAGCTCATGCGCTTCCGGTTTGTATACCGGTGTCGCCTTGAACAACCATTCTTTGCGTAACTTTTTGAGTTTGGTTTGTTCGAATTCGGGAAACTCATACGGTAATCCAATGTTCTCACAAAATTCTATCGTTTTGTCTGCACCATTCCGAATAAGCGCAGGAATAGAGAAATACGTCTCCTTGAGTCCTGACGGCTTCCCTAGAACGCTGTTATAATGAGACAGCCCCGCGTAGTCATAGAAATCCAGCATAGCCTGAAGCTGTACACTACCAGACATCCCTTTACTGGTTACCCGGATTTCGTTGTCAGGTTCCTCAAATGATGTCAAGCGAGTTAACTCAGGAATTTTCTTAACATCCATAACTGCGTAGGGCGGGATCCCATCGACCACCTGATCAAGATCAGTTCTCAACGACAGACGCAATATATTTTTCAGGGTGTCAATTTCATCCATGTAAAGCGTTTCCTCAATGGTATCGTACTCAACCATTTCACGCCTTTGGTACGAATATCCTGAATACTGTTTATAGAGGAATACGATGTCGGTTTGCACATCAATATCATATTCCGCTTTAAACATATTGGGGACAGTGACCTTAGCGAGCACATCAAAATGCTTATGGATATACTCAACCATCCGCTTGTCCTTTTGATTCGTCCAGGTGCTTGTTGGAATAATAACCGCAGCAATTGACGCATGATCCTTCATCATTTTGTCAATTTGCTCGATAGTCGCTGCCTGACTTTCGACCGCATCTAAATCAGTGAGTGTCGTAAAGTGGTTCTCGACATTCCATTGCAACCCGAATGGCGGATTGGCTACCACTACATTAAACTGACCGCTGATATAGTCGGTGTAATCTAATAGGTGTCCTGTACGACCATTCTCCTTGCCGATCACTCGCTTCAACGATGTAGCCAGTCTCTCATCATACTCAATACCGAATACCCCAGTGTCCTCATCTTTGGTAAACGGTTTTAAGAGACGACCAGTGCCAGCAGTCGGATCGCATACGAATAACCGCTTGCAATCCGTGAGAATTGAAATTGCATCATAAATTGCTTTCGCAACCTTTTTATGGGTGAAATATTGAGCATCCTTTGATTTCGATAGTTGAAACCAGTGCAGGTGCTCTTGACTCATATCCACACCACTCTCACGAATTTCGGCACTTGCCTGTGCTTCCATTTACTCCCCTTCCTTGACTTTGCGCTTTAGTTCGTCCACATCACGCTGCAAGTTATAATAATCACCTATGTCTAATGAGACGCCATGTAACGGCTGTTCATCATCAAGTTGCCACATCGTCCGGAAGTCCAACTTCCAAAACACATCGTCAACCAATTTGATGGCCCGCTTTGTCATGTCAACGGCAACAAAACCTAACCACCATCTCTTCGCCAGCCATCTTGCCCCGTCTGGATCAGGGGCAATAAAACACATAGCGTTGACGGTTGAGGCGGTGGTTTGGTATCGAAAGTAATTGCGATTATAGAGGGTGTAAATCATGTGACCGTTATACCGTCTCTTAGTCATGTCCCACCCGTTTGGCAGGTACTCTTTTGTGATTCCACCACTTCTACCGGACGTAACCTGATAATACACATCACTACCGTTTCGACTAAAACCATTCAATATTTGAAATGAATGATTTTTAATAGACAGATAGGTCTTTCCTTTATGCTTAAACGTATAGATTTTATCCTTGTTGTCCGTTGCCATAACTTATTCTCCGGACGATTCGTTTGAGTCGCCAATAACAACTACCTGATCACTGATAAATACATATCGAACAGCAATAAGATTTCCATGACTATCTATTAACTGGCTTAGTCGGATCTCTACTTCTTTTTCCAGTAGGCTTTTCACATACTCTTTTAACTCATTGAACGTAGTACTCTTCCAAATACCGTTATCACAAAATCCGCCAATCAGGCATTCATCTTCACGAATTAACAGATCAGTAAGATTCTGGAGATGGGCTTGGCCGACATCAAGTTCAGAAACAAAAATATTTTCGATAAACCAATCGTGGTCGACGTATTCTGAATACGGAATCTTTGGAAATGTCCCATTAACATAATTCGTTATCACGTTAAAATCGTGGGTAGAAATATTAACCCCCGAATACACGCTAAACGAAAAAATATCAATATCAGTATCATCGTCTCGATACACTAAGAAATACTGATGAATGTCGATATTAGGCGGGCGATCCTCTTCGGTTAAATACCAGTTTCCCGTAATATTTATTGAATCGCCCCCCGAACCAATAAAAGCGACAAGTGTATCATATACTCTGAATGTCTCACCGTTATCCACGGCTCCTATTTCATCCCTCTTTTCACTATTAATTGGCAGTGTAGAACTCATGGTGCTTTCTCCTTTGTTTTGTTATCAAAGTATTTCGCTTAATTAGTGATTAATATTTGTTATAAACTTAACTTGTAGTGCATGTTTGTACAAGCGGATATACCAAAAAAATATCAGTATATCCGCCTGTTTATAATGAATTACGCCTGATAGTGTTGGACGATTTTCTTTGGCACTTTTGGGAGTCTGCGGAACATAGCTTCCATAAATTGCTTGTCCTTTTCATCACCGGGTAGCAGCTCACGAACAACCACATACAACTTACCGTTTTCATCGGCACGCTCATCATCATCTTCAACATCAATTTCTGCTATGCCGTGATTCACGCCTTTTTTCTCCAAATCCTTCCGGATCGTCTTGAGTTCGCTTAGCGGTAACTCGTTACTTACCTGAATCGGATACTGAATCATTTACAGCCTCCCTTTCTTATTCCGTTATGGAAAGTTGACGTTCAACTTTATTTGCCAACTCGGTAAAATCATCGGCAGTATTTGAATCAAAGGCGTGTAACCGCTTTGCCGTTGAACGAATGTTTGCATTAAGAACTCGTATATACTCATCTCGTTCCGCCTTCGTCTGCGGAATGAAATATCCAGTGGTTCCAGCAATCGAACTAGCAATAGGAAGGTCGTAATCCTCAATGAGTTTCTTGACGATCCGCCTCACCTTGCGATCACTCATCCCCTCAAGTTCTGCTATCGTACCAACATTGATTGCAGGGGACTTCCCTTTACTCCGTCTAATCCAGAACCACACATTATATACTTCCTCTTTCATCTGGCTTTCCGCCATAGCCACTTCGCTACTTTCTAAATCAAACATTAACTACCTCCTGTTTGTTTGGTGAGTAGTCCTTATACACTTTCTCTACTTCCTTGATGCGATCAAGGAGTGGGGCAACTTTGCGTTGCAGGGTTTCGATGAATTTTTCCAGTTCCCACCGATTTGAGGTAACGAACCATCCCTTATATTTGCCGCCTGTTTCGGCTCCCTGAAATGAAATGACTGGCAGGCCACGCTTTCTGAGCAAATCCTTCATTATCAATCGGACAGACCGCTTTTCGATACCGAACTTATTTGCGATCTCCCATGATGTAACTGCGTTCTCACAGCCGACACATTCCTTTTTCATATATTTGTACACATCGTCAATGTTAGCATTTTTCTCCTGCACGTAATGCTCCTTAATCATTTTGCTCATTAAGCCACCCCTTCCAAGACTTCTTGTTTGACCTTGTTGACCTCTTCCGTCACCATCTCATTAAATCGTTCCTCGACATCCGCTATCTCCATTTCCTCAAGGAATTTCGATGGCGGAAGATGAGTATTAAAACGTTCACTGAATCCACTGAGATACACTTCATCTGCTGCACGTGTAACCGCAACATACATCAGTCGCCGTTCCTCTGGCGTTTCTGACCTCTCATGCGGGAGCACCCCTTGACTCACTCCCACCACGAACACCACTGGCGCTTCCAAGCCTTTCGACTTATGTATCGTCATAAGTTGTACCGCATTGGCATTTTTATCCTTACTGCTCTGATCTTTTATCAGCGAAACATACTGGAGGAACTTTTTGATTGAATCAAATCGGTGTCCAACCTCAACTAACTCATTTAGGTTATCGAGCAGATGAGCATATTCCTCACTCTCCATCTCACCCTCATTCTCGATCATCCATTCGTCATATTTCACTCCCTGACGAATCAGAGAAACCATCTCACCAACTGACATATCACCTCGGCTGATTTCGCCGATTATCCGAGTTATCTGATTGTGAAGTTTATGGGCATTTTCTCGCATATATTTCCGATTCCACCGCCCAGTTTTCAGTGTGTCCAGGCAATTACTCCCATTGGAGTTTTGCTGTTTCCATTGCCTGACAAACGCCTTACCGAGAAACCGATTGGGACGATTAATGATACGCTCATACGCTTCCTCATCGCTATCCGGATTTTCAATAACCCGTAAATAGCATATCATGTCTTTAACTTCTTTCCGGTCAAAGAATGAAAACCCACTTTTCACTAAATACGGGATTTCCATTTTTACCATGTGCTCTTCCAGCGCCCGGGATTGTGCGTTAGTGCGATATAGCACCTTGAAATCTTTAGGTTCTCGACCATCCACAATCATTTGTTTGATTTCTCCGGCAACAATATCAGCCTCTTCATCCTCATCGGCATAGTGACCCAAATACTCGACAACACCACCAGACTTATGCGAAATTGCTGGCTCCGTACCCATAATTTTTCCGAGTTTATTTGAGACGTTCACAATCTCCTGACGACAGCGATAAGTCAAATCCAACTCAACAGTTTTTGCGGATCCGAACTCTTGTGAGAAGTTGCGGATATAATCAGCCCTTGCTCCACGGAATCCGTAGATAGACTGCCGTTCATCACCCACAATAAAAAGATTGTTATGAGGCTCTACGAGCATCTTTATAACCTCATATTGTGCGGTATTGGTATCCTGAAACTCGTCAACTAAGACATAATTCCATTGCCCTTGCCACCGCTTCTTTACATCAGGATAATCTCGAAACAGATTCCATACCCAGAACAACATATCATCGAAATCGAGCATAACCTCTTTGCGTTTCAGTCGCTCATATAGCTTGTACACCTGAATAATCCATAATTTGCGATCCTGCTCATTTTCGTACAGGAATCGCTCTAACGCAGTTGGAGACATCAACTCACTTTTCGCCAAACCTATGTTCGCCAGTGCGATATTAGGATTCTTGTACATCGTAGGATCACCAACCTCTGCTTTTTTGAAGGCTTCCTTAATCAACTTCTTTTGCTTCCACCCCATCACAACCTGCATCTTGTGATATTCTGGATAGAATGTCGGGTACTCTTCCCGTAGAATCCGAAAGAATACACTGTGAATCGTCCCGACTGTGAGGTCGGCAGCCTTACCACCAAGCATCTTCTCAAGGCGTTCCTGCAACTCGTTTCCCGTTTTTTTCGTAAAAGTGAAAGCGAGTATCTCTTTCGGGTTGATCCCCGCCTTTTGGATCATGTACACTATCCGGTTAGTCAGAACAAATGTCTTGCCCGATCCAGCAGCAGATGTACACGCCACAGCCCCGTTTACGGCTTTCACCGCCTTAAACTGCTTCTCACTTAACTGGTTAAAATTAACACTCACGCTACCTCCTTGCTTTTCTCAAGTTAATTTTTACTTACTATTGTAAGCACCTCAATCAAAAAAACGCTTCGTTTTCTAATCGAACTATATACAGATCATTCCTTTTTAGACGCGACACTATTCGTTTTCCAACACGCTCCACTGCGTTATTCCACGGTGTATCATTTCTTTTCGCCCTATTAAAATGCGGGTCGGCATTTGACGCAAACACCACCCTTTTCCTGTCAAATGCGGCAGCCTCAATTAAATCATACACCTTTTCGTATCGCCACAGATCCGACTTTTTTCTAAAGAGTTTCCGCATCATAAATTCATCCCAAAATATGATTTCCGCTTGCCGGAACCGGCGGAGGAATTTTGCCTCATAATCATCGTATTCATTACCAATACTCTCAGCCAATCTTCGGAAATATCGACCGCTGTGCATATAGAAGGCTGGGATCCCCAATTCCTTAAGCACTCGATTAATTCCAGCGCCGAGTAACCAGCTTTTACCAGTCGCATTTTCACCGAGCAAATAAATCCAGCGATCTGCTTTTTCAATGCGTTTCAAAATCTTAACCGCTTTTGCGTTACCCTCATTCACTTTTAACTTATCAAAGGTGACATCCTTAATGTCGTTTGCTACGCCAGAACGCTCACGGAGCACTTTTACCGTCCGGCGTCTTTCCGCCTCTTGATTCGCTCTTTTTTTCGCCTTATCTTCCTCTTCTCTTGCCTTCCAGCACTTTTCGCAATCGCCGTGAATATACTTCTGGTCTGATTTTTTCATTGTCCAACTTAAATTCAGTACCCATTCCGTATTTGTGTGTCCACACTTCTCACAATCCCACGGATCTGCTGGTATGTTCTCAACGTCCTTTTCAGTTACATCCCTAAACATCAAACCCAAATTTTTAACCATTACCTAATATCCCTCCACCGCTGCCCTTAAACGTTCGTCCTCATCTGGAATACTAACATCACTCCAGCTCTTCAATATGACCTTCAAATAGTTATTGTTTTTCAAATGGAACAGATCATCTTTTTTGATAACCTGTTCTAACGCTTCCACAATTTTATGCTTACTTACATCGTAGCCGACACCGTTATAATGAAAAACCTGCTGATTCATCATGCGCTTCAATTCTTTCATGGCATCGACAGCACGTTTCGATTTAGATATTTTGCCCTGATCAAACTGATTTTTAGTGGAAAACCTCTCTAAATACCGAGTAACTAATTTTTCGTTTTTACCAAACCCCAATTCCTTTACAGCTTCAATTGGATTCCAATCTCGACCGGATTGCTTTGTTTCGTAATAATCTATAATCTCATCGCTAATGGAATGATCAATACCAAGCGTCTCAATAAAATCCTCTGCAATATCCGCAAACTTTGACTTCCTGAAACCATTGGTTTTCCTAAATTGCTCAAATCCCTCAAGACGATACTCAACATCATGCTCCTTAGCGAAATCTGGAAAAACCATAACGCTATGCACCATCTTAATTATTTCATCCATCTGTGCATGAAGTGTTAATCCCTGCATTTTTCTATTAAAGATGGGACTCAGTTTCGCCTTTTTTCCGTCCGGCGTAATCAAAGCCCCTGGAATTATGCTATTCGCAGAAAACATTTTCACCGCATACATCAAGGCTCTGTCAGCACCGTTAAAATTTTTCGAGTCTCTTAACTTTTCTTTAAATCCCATTACTCTTGATTCTCTCCGAGTTGAGTTACAGGGAGAAGATTAGACTTCCCCCTGTAACAGGATTCTGGATTAACAGGCTCAGTTAGAACGGCAGATCGTCAAAATCCTCATCGGCAGGATTATACCCACCATCGCCATCGTTCGAACTGTTATTCTCGACTGACGCTTCCTGCGGGATGTCTTCAATGGTTTCATTGCTGGCGTTCGTTGAGCCGTCGATTTCCTTGTTGTGCTTGAAGTACATATCCGATTTCCATGAATCGACATTCTGGCGAGTTTTCGTCTCACCTTCGTATGTCTCTTCGTATTCTTGGACCACAATCTTCGCAAACCGACCTTCATAGATTTTCTCGTTAATCCTCTTGTTACCAAGATGAACATTCATCACCTTGTGACTCCACCCCTTCAAGTATGGTGCAGTCGCTTTGGTGAGATATTTCCGCTCAATGGTTACTGCGCCCTTGAGGTCTCCCTCTTCGACACATTCCCATGTCAGTTCAATGAACGGTGTCCCCTTGCGGGAACTCCGTTTCATTTTTGCCTCTTTCACTCGACATTCAAATTTGCCCTCTGGCAAAAATTCACCGAGTGTTTTGCTTTCAACTCCGCCAAAATCAAATGGTAGTTCCATGTGCTATTCCCTTTCCTCTGTTAAGGGGTTTACGTTGCTTATCATGTGTTTTTTGACCGTGCTTTCCGGATTTTGTACACTTCACGATACAGTTCTCCTAAATCCTGAGAAGCATAATCACCGTGCTGTCTGTACATCTCTGTCCATCTGCATTTCGCAGCGACATCCGACGCCTTTTTAATCCGAATCCGCCGAACTTCCCGTGCTCCGTTTGAGTCCTCTTCGGTCGCAATTTCCATGCGTCCGACTATATCCACCATACCCATCACTTCCTGTACAATAGATTTGCCGACTTTCGGTACGACTTTCGTGACCGGAACACCGTCCTCTTTCATGTCCACCCACATCTCATGGGCAAAGAACACAACATTGATTCCCTTCGAGCGCAGATCCCTCATCATTCTGAGGTACTCACGCATTTTTTGGCTGGTATCGCCATATTCCTTCAATTCAAGGAATCGCTTTTTACGATTACGCATCAACCCGAACTGAAAGAATCGCTCCATTTCTGAGATGTGGTCAATAACGAGAAACTTCAATTGCGATGTATCCACATTCGCAATTGTTTCCCCATCACGGATTGCCCGCATGATTTGACTGAAAGCCGCCAGACCTTGCCCGTCATTTTCCAACTCCAAATTGAAAATCGGGATGTCTTTCCCTTCCAGTGGTGAATCGCCCCCCTCAAGTCCGACATAGAGGGTTTCCTTGTCTGGCAAGAACCGGACAGCGTGCGTCTTACCAACACCAGTGTCACCGTAAAAAATGCCAGTCACACCAGTTTTCATCATGCTGGCCATGTCTGCGCCATTTTTCACGGTCAGCCCCAGTGATTCATAAGAATCCACTTTCTGACCATTTTGACTTGCCGTTCCAGCTTGTGTCATAGACACGCTCCTTTCTTTTGTTTAAAAAGTACCCAACAGTTGATCGTTCTCACTTGTGTCCACAATCTCAGCCACCGCCCGTTCACGTGGCGTGGTGAAATTCGCTTTCAACAACTCTTCCCTCAGTGGCTTATCGTGCCAATTCACACAGAGTTGGCGATAATCACAGAAATTGCAGTAGTTGTTAAAAGCGTCCGCAGGTTCAGGAAATGCCTCATCAATCGTATTCTGTGCTGCACGTTTCGAGTACACCCGCACCTTCTTGCCAAAGGCCTTAACCTGATCCGTTGACCGGAAAACTGTATCCCGATAGAAGTAGAACTCCGGACGAGACTCATAATCCTGGCGGACACGCTCTGCGTATTCACTTGCTGTTTCCCTACGCTTTTCGCTGGTCAGATTAACGTTTAATCCCATCTTGACCGCTTTATCGTATTCATCTTTCGCTTTACATTTAATGCGGCTGGAATAAAAAAATTCGCCGTCCTCTTCGGAAACAACATGATGAGTGATAAGTTTTGGCTTGATTCCGGGCTTTTTCAGGACAGTGTAAATCACGCCAGCAACATCAATCCTTTGCTGGTGCAATGCCCAACAATACCCAGTAATCTGTTCATCCAATTCAAGGTGCTTCCGACCGGAATCACCCCAACTGGATTTCGTTTTCACTTCACCCAAATAGTAGTTGTTGTCATTGCCTACATAAAGGGAATCCATAAATCCCCTGAAACGGTATCGAGGCGATTTCCGACCGGATTTCGTCTTGACGTGCGTTTCAAAGAATTTCTCAGAGTTGTCAGTCTGCAACTCATAGCCTTTTTCCCGCTCTTTTTTAAATCCCTCTTCGTAATAGGAGACAAAGCAACCGTAGGCTATTGCAGAGTCGATTTCGATTTGGTCGAGCGTTTTCTTATCATCGACTTCCTGCTTGGCTTCTTGTGCCCAAATTCCGACCAAATCTTTCATATACCCCTTTACCTTCTCATCTCCGGATTCCTCAGCGCCATCGTAACCGAATTGCTTATACAGCGTTTCGATTAACTCATGCGTCCATGAACCAATGCGGAAATACGTCTTGTCCTCATCTTTCTTATAGTATCGCCCGTGATACTTCAAGGCGTGTTGTAGAGAACAACGCTTGAGAGTTTGAATTTCACTTATTGAGATTGAGCGAATACGGTCTTTGATTTCCTCATCAACCGCTTTCACAACATCCCAATACGTATCATAGGTATTGCCGTTTGTCTTATGCGGAAATGACTCTTTAAACTCCCGCAACAACTCAGGCAACTCATCGTCCTGTCCTCTATCAAGGTCAGCAAAAGCGATCACGTCCTTAAAATGCAAATTACGTGAGTTCTTATACTGCCTCTTGAGAAAAGAACGTAGTAGCCATTTCAGGCGATTCATTTCCTGTACTTGCATACATTCTCCCTGTTAAAGTTATGGGAGCACAGCATTAATCCCTTTTGCGTTGGCAGACATTTTTGTCCGCGAGACTCAATGCCGCGCCCCCGTTGTTTAGAGGACTTCATACAGTCCTCCATTTAAAAAAGGTTGGACCACTAACACTCCACCCCAAAATATTTATGAGATGTAGGTGCTTAGTTTTTAATCTGTGAATTTTTAGACTCATTGCATCTTCTCAATTAAGATAATTGATATTTGATTTTGCTTTTAACTTAATGTTAAATGCTTGTTATGGCAAGCATTTATTTGATTTAGATGGGAATAAAAAAAGCGGGAGCAGTCTCCTCACCGCCCCCGCTTACTTCAACGAAAGGAGAGAATCTCTAATGCGAGCCTTCGAGCTGAGTGTAAAATACCTTCAAAGCAGCCTTTTATTTTCACCCAGCTCCACCGATTTACAAGGGTTCAATTTTAGGTGGTTTGAACGTTGGAAAATTAGGCATTTCGTTAAGTTCGAACAACGACTTAGATAAAATCGTTTGACAGAACGGCTCATTCAACCCATCGTTTATAAACTCTTCATCCTCACGCTCAAGTTGAATAGCATAGGCTAACAGAAGCAGATAAACACGGAGATCGTATATGCGCCGCTCAATCGGCTCAGACGCCTCATGTCTGGTTTGCAGAAATGTTACCACTGAGTCAATATGTTTTCGCATGTACACCCAAATCACATCGACCACATCCAAATTAAGGTGTTTCAGGTCGTCGGTTACCCGCTTAAAATTTGCCAACTTGTGCTGTCCGGGCATCGCATACTCACGCCCTTTTGTCTCGACAATATCTCGCTCCGCCTCAACGAACTCATTAAATAATTTCTCGAACTCATCAAACGATGGATGGTCGCTACCATAACCTTCTGGTCGCTCAGTCATAAAACAGGCTCCTGTATGTTTATTGTTGATTGAAAAAGGCTTGAAAAGAACTACGTGTCAAATCAATATCAGCCATAGCGGTATGGAGGTTCTCCGGAATGTGTAACCCCAAAGCCGTTGCTATATTTTTAAGGCTAAAATTCCGAATCTTCCAATCCGGATTCCGATACTTTTTTACCATCGCAACCGCCATCGTGTCTAAGTAATGTCGAAAGAAATAACTCCCGAAATAACTATTATCGTTTTTCTTGAAGAACACCTCCAAGAAATCTATATCAAAACGTACATTCTGTCCGGCTGGATGAAATTTATCGCTTCGATCGAATTTATCTATGTGCTTATCAAGAAACTCAAGGATTTCCTCATACGTGTCTCCAGGCATGGGCAACTCAGCGAGTTCTTCCCGTGTGTATCCGTTTACCTCAAGTGCCTTGTCCTCAATATTCTCCCATGAGAACGGCTGCATCTTAAACAGTTTTCGGTCAACTTCCTTAAGACCGATCTCAATAATAAAAGCAATCTCGATAATATCGTGTAGATACGGATCTGTGCCAGTCGTCTCACAATCTATCCATGCTAATTTCACCGCATCATCCTCACTTTCCACAGATTTCTTGGATTCCTGATTACCTGTTCCACGGTGGGAGACATCCTCCATTTCCTCTTCCTGATCTTGGTCGAAATCGAGGTCATCCCAATCATAGACATTTTTCGGCGCTTCAAATTTGTTGTTGGGAGCCTCATACTCGAGCATTAACGGTTCTGGTACATCGGGGTGCGCCCGATAGACATCCGACATGAGTTGTAATTGCAATTCATGTTTAGCGATTAAATTACCAGTGTCTTGGTTATACGCTACTGAATACAGAGATTTACTATCTTCATTATGAACCCGAACAATTACAAAACCTTTCATTAATCACCTATAAATTGTTTACAACATCCTGAACTGGCGGAAAATAAGTAAACAGGCGATCTACTTCACACTCAGGCACTCGAATCATCCCTTTGTTACTGTCAGGATCTTTTTTGGCATACCCGATTTCACCACGTTGAATCATCTTTCGCACCGTATTCTCTTTGATGTCATATCGTTCTGAAATTGTCTTTATACTCAATAAGGGTTTTGGTAAATCACTCATCCTTGAATCCTGATTCAAGTATCGCTAAACTTGTTACGAGTTCTAATAGCATGTTGTTAATAACTTAATTAATAGTGTTTGTTCAATCAAGCATTATAACTGTAAATACACACAAAGTATTTTAAATTACAAGCATAGTGCAGAGATAAGGGGTTATGGCTACACTTTACAAAAGAGAACTTACAGGTGACAACTGGACATGGGTACTCCAATGGGTAGAACATCATCCTGACGGTACTACCTCTCGACCAAAGCGACATTTAGGCAAAATCTCGAAAACCCGGGCCAAGCAAGTCAAAGCTGCAAAAGAGGCGAAGATCGCTGAGGACAAATTTGCAGAGATTTTTGGTGAGGCTGAATCCGATATTACTCCACTAACCATGACGCAATTAAAGGTTAAATTCATTGACGTAAAACAGCATGAGGTCAAATGGAATACGATTGAACTGTATAAAGGTATGTTTAAGTATTTAATCGAGTGCTTTCCGGATACACTCACCACAGACTTCGATAGGTCGGACTTGGTGGAGTTTCGGAGCTTTCTACTCCAAGAGAAAGAACTCAGCCGGGCATCAGTCAACAAACACATGAAATTATTGAAAGCCGTATTTAATGAGGCTATCTCCACGTTTAAAGCGATGGAGGAAAGTCCATTCGAAAAAACTTCCAAAAACGGAAAATCATTTAAGTCATTACCTGAGGACAAAAAGCGTCCACCTGTTATGCCACCGGAGCATATTATCAAATTCTTCGATGAGTTCGATCAAACGCTTCCGGATGAATTTCGGGATTACGTGTACTTTCATACCATGTACTCTATCGGATGTCGTCCAGGCGAATTGGCTCGAATCAAATGGATCAATGTTCGATTGGACACTGACATTCCTCATCTGATATTCAACGCTGAGGACACGAAAGGAAAAAAGGAAAATCCTGTACCGATTCCAGAAGCACTTGCAAAGGATTACAGCAAACTGGAATCACTCTTCCCGCATCATCGAAGTGATCGAGTGTTTGAGCAAGTCCTATTAACAACTCGCTCCTATCCGTCACGCATTTTTAAACAATACACAAGACGGGCAAAAATAGATGAAGAAAATATCGGTGTAAAATATTCCCCCTACTGGTTACGACATACACTCGGCTCTACCAGCGACTCACCGATTCAGGACATCAGTGCGCTCTACAATCATTCAAGCGTAAAGGTAACGCAGAAATATTCACACAGAGAAAACCTCAAAACCAAACTCTCTGTTGTGTCCAGTTACCCGACACTGACGGAGTTAAAGAAGGAAGTGAAAAAAGAAAATGAGAAAAATGACGAGGAATAAATATGGGAGCACTTTTGACCGTGGGAACAATATGGGAGCACTTTTAGGGGTGGGAACAAAATGGGAGCATATATGGGAGCAGATTATATACAAATTAATACTAATTAATCACGCAATATGCTTTAAATTGAAAGCATTAGAGGTTAAAAAAAAATACTCCCTCATCCCTCTGTAACCCGCATGGTTACAATAAAAAAGGGCTGCCAACCCTGTGGTTGACAGCCCGTGTTTTTGGCGGGGCCGACGAGACTCGAACTCGCAACTTCCGGCGTGACAGGCCGGTGCTCTGACCAATTGAACTACGACCCCATCAATTGTAAAAGAACGGCTATTGTTGCTGATTTTCCGGCGATTTCTTCCGGTACATGATCGCCAGCGGAACAATCACCAGATAGGCAATGAAAAGAATCAACGGTGAAATTGTCAGTGATAATGCACTGTACGTATCACCAAGCGCCATTAAAATGTATCCGAGGATAATCAGGGCAAGTCCACCGAAAAATATGATAAAATTTTCTTTGGTGAAGACAAGTTTTCTGATCGCCGGTTTTTTTTGTTTTTTCTTTGCCATAGAGAAGAAAATATAGCCGTTCCCTCAAAGCCTGTCAAGACCTTTTGGGAAATATATTTTTAAAGTACCAAATATCGATGAGTCGGATCCAGTCAGGGGGTTTACTGTTCAGCCTCTTTAGCCTCTTCTGGTGAGTTTTCCGATGCCTCACTTCCTTCCGGCCGGGCATTTCCGTTCTTGTCGGATTCCAGATCGACTTTCTCGCCCTGGAGTATCTTTTGCAAATCGTCACCCTGTATGACCTCAACCTCGAGCAGGGCATCAGCCAGATTTTTCAGGATATCCCGATTGGAATCGAGCAGGTCGTATGCCATGTCAAAACATCTGTCGAGGATTGCCTGGGTTTCCTCATCAATCAACTCCGCGAGATGCTGACTGTACTGTTCTCCCTGCAGCATCTTTTCCTGAGGGGTTGTCTGGTTATCCTGGCGGAATGCTATTGTGCCGACCTTTTCACTCATCCCCCAGTTACTCACCATTTTCCTGGCTATTTTTGTAGCCTGAACCAGATCGTTCTCAGCACCGGTGGTAATTTCATCAAAGATCAGTTTTTCCGCAGCTCGTCCGCCCATCATCACAGCAATTTTCTGTTCCAGATAGGCCTGACTGTAATTATGGCGTTCATCATCCGGTAATTGCTGGGTGGCACCCAGCGATCTGCCGCGCGGAATGATGGTAACCTTTTCCACGGGATCAGTTTCGTCCTGCAAGGTCGCAACGATTGCGTGACCTCCTTCATGAAAGGCAATCCGTTCTTTTTCATCTTCAGATAGAATCAAACTCGACCGCTTCCGGCCCATCATGATCTTATCTCTGGCAATCTGGAAATGCCGGTAACTGACTTTCTTCGCTTCCTCCTTCACAGCGGTAATTGCCGCCTCATTCACCAGGTTCTCGAGATCGGCCCCCGATTGCCCGGGAGTACTCTTCGCCACATCCTCCAGGTTGACATCGTCGGCAAGCGGCACATCAGATGTGTGGACTTTCAGAATTTCATGGCGTTCCGTCATATTCGGCAGGTCCATCCTGATACGCCGGTCAAATCGCCCGGGACGTAACAGCGCCTCATCCAATACATCCGGCCGATTCGTCGCAGCCATGACGATAACGCCTTCTGTCGGCTCAAACCCATCCATCTCCGAGAGTAACTGGTTGAGTGTCTGCTCGCGCTCGTTATGCCCGCCGCCCATGCTGACTCCGCCCCGACGTTGTCCTATTGAATCCAGTTCGTCGAGGAAAATAATTGCCGGACTCGTCTTTTTTGCCTTCTCAAACAGGTCCCGAACCCGGCTTGCACCGACCCCGACCAGCATCTCCATAAAATCTGAACCGCTGAGATGAAAAAAAGGAACATCTGCTTCACCGGCGACCGCCCGAGCTACCAATGTCTTTCCGGTACCAGGAGGCCCTATCAACAAAATCCCTTTGGGCACCTTTGCCGACAGCTTTTCGAACTCTTTCGGATCTTTCAGGAACCGAATTGTCTCCTGCAATTCCTCCTTCTGCTCCTTATATCCCGCCACATCATCGAAACTGGTCTGGGACTCCTCTTTGGAAAACAGCTTGGCCTTTGACTTTCCGATTGACATAAATCCGCCACCCTGCTGCCGGGCACGGTACCCCATCCAGATAAAAAAGCCAATCAAGATCAAAAACGGAAGCACACTGATCAACAGAGTATCCCAGATATCCTTTTGCGTACTTTCCGCCGTCACTTTCACATTATTTTTGTCGAGGATGGTACTCAAATTATCATCTGTATACGGTGGGATTACGGTAGTAAAACGCCGCTCCTCCTCGGATTGATCGCCCTTATACAAGCCAAACACCTGGTCACCATTGATGGTGACACTCTGGACCTTGCCACTTCGAATCTCCGATTTGAATTGGGAATACGGAATTTGTTTCCCGGAGGGTTTCCCCGGCATAAACATCTGGAAGGCAAAATACGCCACCAGGATAATCAATACCCAATTCAGGAGCGGGGGAATCCCCTGTTTATTCATCTCCCGGAGATTGAGCTTTTTCCGGCTTTTCTCGTCATTTTTTGGGGGTTGGTCAGCCATAAATAATCAGATACACACTCCGGTTAATTAAATTCCTGTGCTTCATACCGCTTGCCATTTGTATTCCGCCCGTCCTCAGAAGCGAGATATACAAAAACATCCATGATATCAGCAGGGGATGGGACTGAATCCGGATCTTCATCCGGGTATGCCGCTGCCCGCATATCAGTGGCTATCGGACCGGGATTTACAGCGTTTACCTCCACGCCGGTGCCCTGCAATTCGTCCGCCAGTACCTGGGTAAACCCTTCGACCGCGAACTTGCTGACAGAATAGGCACCCCATCTCGCATACCCGTTTACACCGACTCCGGATGTGATATTGATAATTTTCCCCTGCTCCTGGCTCAGCATCTGCCGGAGTACCAGTTTTGTCAGATGAAACATGGCATTGATATTCACTTCCATGACTTTATCCCACTCGTCATCGGGATATTCTGCTATAGTAGTTCTGGGCCCTAATAGTCCCGCATTATTTACCAGAATGTCCACGGCGTTATGGGTTTCAAGTGCCTTGTCCAGCAGGCGTTTTCTTGTAGATTCCACGGTAATATCCCCGGCAACATATGCTACAGTCCCCTGTAATCCGGAACACGCTCTTTGAAAATCCTGTAATTTCTCCTCTGACCGTGCACAAACGGTGACATCAGCTCCCAATTTTGTATAGGTTCGTGCGATCACCTGCCCTATTCCCCGGGATGCACCGGTAATAATTGCATTTATGTGTGTTAAGTCCATCCTCGTCCTCTTTATTTTCTTTAACGATAAAATATATGGATTGATTCAGAGAGCCGCAATGCAACCACAACATCGTTCGTATCAGCAATTACTTGTTGTCCGGGACCGCTCTTCTTACATTTCGCCATGATTTTACCAGCAATGATTTTCGATCTGGACGGAACACTCATTGATTCAATACAAGATTTAACTCTCGCAGTGAACAATCTGCTCAATGATTTGGGATATCCTGAAATTTCAGTCGCCCAGGTGACTGAATTTATTGGGGACGGTACACCGAAACTGGCGGAACGATCATTAAAACATGTCGGGGCTATTGACTCCACTGATGATCCCCATTTCGAGGAATACTATCAGCAGCTCCTGGTTTATTATGAGGAAAATCTTGCGAATAAAACCACGGTATATCCTGGCGTCTATGAGTTTTTGGAATCACATGCCGGCCATCCAATGGCCGTGGTTACAAACAAACCGGAGAAATTCACCCTGCCGGTACTGGAAGCCTATAATCTGGCACGCTATTTTTCATTTACGGCGGGCGGAGATCGTTTTCATCAGAGAAAACCCCATCCCTATCCGCTGGAGCAGGCAATGTCAGCGATGAATGTATCACCGGCAGAAACGGTTATGATCGGCGACGGGGATACGGATATCCTCGCTGGAAAAGCAGCCGGAACAACGACGGTTGCTGTGACATTTGGCAACCGAACCAAGAACGAGCTCGAACAACTAGATCCGGACTATACTATTCACCGGTTTTCCGAATTATCAGGTATTATCACCACACTGAAGTTAGAACTCGTCTCAGAGTAAATAAAGTAAAAGGGCTGCCGAAACAGCCCCTTTACTTGGTTAGCGGCACTTACCGGAGGGGTAAGGAGGACTTGATTTCCAAGATATAATACCGGCAGATTATGAAAAAGTTCCATCTTCCGTCAGATTTTTCGATGAGATATAAGACAAAGTTCAATTGCCTTTCACTAACGCTTGAATTTCTCGTGCACCCCATTGATTTTATATTTGTAACCTAAGATCGCGGGAAACAGGAGCTTTTATGAGAAATACACACCTTTTATCAGTGATCGTTTTTGTACTAATCGGTACTTCATTTGTATTTGCACAGGGTGTTCAAGTAGGAGATACTGCCCCTGATTTCAGGTTACCATATGCTTCACAGGATACTATTAATTTTGATGGGATAACCCTGAGTGAGTTTCATGGGAAACAACCTGTAGTACTTGCGTTTTATCCGGCCGACTGGAGTCCGGGGTGTACTACCCAAATGTGTACCTTCCGGGATAATTTTTTCGACTTCGATACGCTGGACGCAGAAATCCTCGGCATTAGCGGTGATTATGTGTTCTCGCATAAAGCATGGATTGACTCGATGGGATTCCAATTTAAGCTCCTGAGTGACCACCAACACAAAGTCGCGCAAATGTACAACAGCTATCGTCCGAAACATGGTATGAACAAGCGAACTGTCTTTGTTGTGGACACCGATGGAAAAATCAGTTATAAGAACATGGCGTATCACCCTGGTGATCCGGGAGATTTCGAAGCGCTGCAGGAACATATCGCATCTTTAGGGGCCACGTTCAAATAAGTGGCGTCAGGGCGATTTGTGGGATGAACGAATTTGATTCCGTTCAGGCTGCCGGTGATTTAACTTTATGTGATAAAAATTATGAGTAGATACAGAAAAAAATTCCGCCGAATCGCCCGCCGGTTAACGAATTTAGAACTGCAGCAAGGTTCAAGTGACTTTTCCTTTTCCATGGACGGGATCCTAGAGGATTTGCAACAGTCCCGCGGGTCGGACTTTTTTCTCGGTTTCTATTCTAAAGCCGGGATAATCAGAGCGTTCGAAAAATTTGGTATTTGCAAAGTCCTTCGAAAGAAGGGATTTGCAGATCTGCAATTATCAATAAATACCCGGGATCAATATCGTCAGATGCTCCGGATGTATCATAAAAAGAAGGAGCCGGATCATCTGCTGGGAGAAATTGTGGTTGAAAAAGCCAAGCTGACTCCCAAATCGCAGCATTTTCTCCCTCCTGAATTCTATCCGCTGGGCATGCTAATGATCGACTGGTTGGTCTTGCAGAATCCCACCGCCGCATTTTCGGAGCAGCGTCCACGACTGCCTGGTCAGGAATATCCCGGCCTCGGTATAGGACTTCAGGTGTTGGAATTGTTGTATCTCATGTCAAAACATCAGCAGACACAGGGACTATTAATCGTCCCCCATTACTACCATACTGCCTTGATTTTTTCCCGGGAATTCCGGTTCATTAACCCTGATTACCAGGCACTATTGAATCGGATGGAGGAAGATCTAGGCATGTATTCTCTGCCCGAGAGAGCATGGGCAGTCGAATGCGGGGCGGTCTATAAAAAATTCGATAATACCCAGTTCGTCTGGGAACCCGAGGAGCAAATTTTAGCCTGTGATCGCAAGTTGCGCTCCTATCTCCATTCCGATGAGTACGTGGCGCAGGTCCGGGAAGCCGAATCCAAATACGCGTTCTATCTCGACACCGAACGTCTGAAACAGAATCTCCCGGATGATGTCACTATTGGGATGACACTATGACCACGCCCAGAGAAGAACTTCGCCATCATGCACTGAGCATTTTCAATACAGCCGTTGAGCGGGTCCAACCGCGCAATTGTATTCCCCGGATGGTTCGTCGTAAAGGTGAGACACTGGAAATTCGCAGCAATCGTTACCCGCTCGACAAGTATGCAAACATCTATGTCATTGCCTTCGGAAAAGCGGCGCCGGGCATGTTTCAGACGATGGAACAAATGTTGGCGCACCGCATCACCAAAGCAGTTGTCATCTCAAACGAGCTCCCGGAAGGGCATTCCACGAAGAATATGGAACACATCCAATATCTCACGGGATCCCACCCTCTCCCAACCAAAGCGAATGTGGACGTCACACAAAAAACCATAGATCTTTGTCAGGACACAACGCCGGATGATTTGGTAATATTCCTGATTTCCGGTGGAGGGTCTTCGCTGTTATTTGCCCCTCAGGAGAGCGTACCGTTTGAGAAGTATACCGCTCTCGTTGATCAACTCATGAAAAAGGGGGCAACGATAAGTGAGCTCAACACGGTCCGCACTGCGCTCTCCCGGGTGAAAGGCGGCCAACTGTTACATAAAATCAATAACGCTACAGTCATAAACCTGATCATTTCCGACGTTATCGGAGATCCTGTGGAATTCATCGCCTCCGGGCCGACAGTGTTGCCAAGTATCGATACGGTTTCCCAACGGCGGATGCGCACAAAATCGATTCTGGAACAGTATGCACTCTTTCGGAAACACATGCAATGGCTCACCCCGGTCTTCGATAATCTCTCCCAAAATGAGCCGGAGATTGAACCGGATACCTACCTGGTCGGCACAAACAGGATTGCGCTTCTCGAAGCCAAAAAACGTGCGGAAGAATACGGGTACAATACCATGATTCTCTCCACCATGCTCCGGGGCGAAAGTCGCGAAATCGGTCATCTGCTGGGAACCGTGCTACTGGAAACCCTTGAAAGCGGAAATCCGCTGGAACCACCCTGCTGCATTTTAAGTGGTGGTGAGACAACGGTCACAGTACGCGGTGATGGGAAGGGTGGCCGCAATCAGGAGGTGGCACTTGGTGCCGCCGATATCCTTCGCGACGCTGGTACGGGACTGATCCTGAGTGCCGGCACTGACGGCATCGACGGGCCAACAGATGCCGCAGGAGCCATCGTTGATTCAACCACCGCATTCCGAGCCGTGCGAGAAGAGCTCAGCGTGATGGATTCGCTACATGAGAATGACAGTTACCATTTCTTCAACGCCCTGGATGATCTTGTCATTACCGGACAAACCGGTACGAATGTCATGGATATTCAGATTGGGTTAGTTGAGTAGTATCTTAGTCGGTGGCAGCCTTTATTAGGCTGCCACCGCTAAAGTATTTCAATTCTATTTTTCGTTTTACACATTGGCACCCGGCCTCCATTTAACTAAATTGAGCCTCGGATACCTATTATGAGTAATCTAAAACAGGAAAAACAACCGTGGGTTGAGACCATCCGGCCCCGCCCGCCATGGATTCGCCGGTTGGCACGGTGGATTGTCTATATTGTCGGTCATTCTCTCGCCACCATAGAAGTGCGGGGACGACAATATATCCCGGAGACCGGGCCTCTGGTCATCGTTGGTAACCACTTCAGTATCTGGGAACCCCCCCTGATGATCTATGCCATTCCCCGGCCTTTGAAAATACTGGCAGCCGGCGATGTGAACTGGCCACTGGCACAGGCCTGGGCACTCTATCTGTACGGTTACATTCCAACAAACCGCGAATCGTTCAAACCGTCAACCATCCGGGAAGCGAAAAAAGCGCTGGACGCGGGAGATTTCGTCGGGATTTTTCCGGAAGCCGGAATGAATTCTGAACTGAAATTGCGTCCCGGAAAGCCCGGTGCGGTCTATTTGTCCGACCTTGGGGACGCAAAAATACTCCCGATTGGATTTAGCGGATATGCGCATACAAAAGACCATTGGAAGAATCTGCACAAACCGACATTCCGCATAAGAATCGGCCAATCATTCGGACCGTTTCATTTGTCGGATGAACCGGAGACCAAGCGTCGGCAACTCAAAGAATACGGTCATGAAGTGATGCGACGGATTGCCGTACTGTTACCCGAAGAAAACCGGGGGTTCTACCAGGGTGATCCGCAGATGAAGAAGTATGAAATCTATGAATTTGATCGAGCTGAGTAGAACGTAAACCATACCTCAGATTTTTGCTGCATCTCTCCGGGAATCTTATCCATATTTTAAAGCCACTCTTTGCCAAGTTCAGTGTGCCTCAATTACCTTATGGAAACTGAGGCGGATGCTTCCGGTGAAAATCCGTAGCATTCTGGTACTGCTTCGCCACTGCCAGGAGTGTTCCTTCGTCAAATAAACGTCCGGTGAATGTGATGCTCTGGGGTGTGCCGTCCCCTTCGAAACCGTTGGGCAGCACCACGCAGGGATGTCCGGTCAGGTTGGTCAAAAGCAGATTATCCCCGCCAAATGTCGGGCATAAATACACATCAATATCCTCCATCAGTTCCGCCATCTTCTGAATAAGTCGGGTCCTGGCACGGTTCGCCTGGATATATTCCACGGCCGGAATCAACCGGGAGGCGCGAAACACATTGGGCCAGGCATTTTGGACCTGCCGTACCATCAGATCGTCCCTGTCGGATCGCGTCAAATCGTCAAACGCTGCCGCCGCTTCCGCATCCAATATAAATGAGAGATGCTCCACAGGAAATTCCGGCAGTTCAATTGCGACGAGTTCCGCTCCGAGGGAACGCATCTTTGTCAACGCCAGGGAATCGTTTTTATAGTTTGGATAATCCTCCGCGAATAGCGATTTAGTATAACCGATTTGCAGATTGTCCCAGTTCACGGCCGGCGAATAGTTGAAGGGTGTGTCGATCACACTTCGATCTTTCCCGTCCGGGCCGTAGATCGCGTTGAACACTATGGCGCAGTCTTCCACATTGCGGGTGATCGGGCCGATTTTATCCATGGACCAGCTTAATGCCATGGCACCGGAACGGCTCACCCGACCAAAAGTCGGGCGTAAGCCCGTTGTGCCACATCGCGTTGAGGGAGAGACTATCGAACCCCAGGTTTCTGTTCCGATTGCGAATGGGACGAGTCCTGCAGCCGTGGCAGCAGCCGCACCAGCTGAGGAGCCGCTGGAGCCTTCCTCCATGTTCCACGGATTTTTTGTCTGTCCACCGAACCAGACATCGCCCCAAGCCAGAGCGCCGAGCGTCAGTTTGGCGATGAGGACGGCTCCGGCGTCTTCCAGCTTTTTTACCACTGTGGCATCGTAATCGAACACCTGCTCTTTGTAGGGTATGGCACCCCAGGTCGTCTTATATCCCTGCAAGGCAAACAGGTCTTTAATCCCATACGGGATACCATGTAAAGGTCCCCGGTATTTGCCTGTTGCAATTTCCGTATCGGCACGTTTCGCCTGCGCAATGGCCAAGTCCTCGTTATAGGTAATGACGCACTGCAATTGCTTATCATACTTTTTCAGGCGGTCAAGATACATCCGCGTTAATTCGAGCGAGGAGATTTTCCGGGTTTTTATCAGATACCCAAGATCCCGGACTGAGTAATAAGCCAAATCTTCGATATTTCCCGGAACGGTTATTTCCCCGGGTGCACTCCACTCAACCCGGGAAGGGCCATCGGGGAGATCCATCCCCACGGGAACCGGATTGAAAACCAGCGCCGGAGGGACTTCATTGGGGATATCCAGCGCACGGAGTGCCTTGTAAGCCTGATAGTTCTCCTGCAGATTCGTTATCATCGAATCCCGCTCGTTTGCAGTAAATGAAAGGCCGATTATCCCGGAAGCGGAATGGATCTGTGCCTGATTTACTGTCAGTGAGTCCTCCCCGGATTGTGCCGGAAGCCAGTGAGCTATTCCGGCAAGTACGATAAAAAGGCTGCATGCAATTCTGGGAGTATTCATACTCGGGTCCTTTCTTGCTTGGTGCACTGAACAGTTAATCAATTTATGGCAGGCTGTGGAAAAGAGTTGTCACTTCCCTGCTTGACTGGTAAATGTTGATTATACACAGGAAATGGTAACCTCGCCATGGGATTTTTACAGAGATTTTCGGTTTTTTCCACCCAATTTTTTCCGTAAAGTACAAACATCCGGTCTAGAATTGTTTACCCTATCCTATCAAAATCAGGAGAGAATAACCGTGAGAAAGTATTGGTACTCCGTGGTGGTGTTAATCGTAATCCTTGGTACAGCATTCATTACATGTGGGAAAGAAGATCAATCTATGAGCGAGACAGAGTTAAGGCAGAAGGCAAACCGGCTGGCAGACGAATTTATCATTCTGGATTCCCACATCGACGCCCCCTACCAGTTGACAAAAGAATATATCGACTGGACACAAGAATCCGACCGCCATTTTGATTATCCGAAGGCGGTAAAGGGCGGGCTCGATATGCCGTTTATGGCTATTTATGTTTCTTCTTCCTACCAGGACGGCGGCGCGAAAGAACAAGGGGACAAACTCATCGAACTGGTGGAGAAACAGGTACGTGATCACCTGGAATTATTTGCGATGGTTTACTCTCCCGAAGATGCGATAGAACAGGTCGCTGCCGGTAAAATGGCCATAGCGATGGGAATGGAAAATGGCGCACCGATCGAAGGGGATCTGGCAAATCTTCAATACTTCTATGACAGGGGAATTCGATATATTACTCTTGCGCATGCAAAAGACAACCACATATGCGATTCCTCTTATGATACGAGTTATACCTGGAACGGATTGAGCCCGTTTGGAAAGAAACTCATCCCGGCTATGAACGAAATCGGGATGATGATTGATATATCCCACGTCACTGATTCGACAGCTTTTCAGGTACTGGAGCTGTCAAAGGCTCCGGTGGTTGCAACGCATTCCGGATGCCGGCATTTTACGCCGGGCTTTCACCGGAACATGAATGACACCCTGATCCGGGCATTGGCTGAAAGCGGCGGTGTCCTTCAGATCAACTTCGGCTCTTATTTCGTCAACGACACATTCCGGGTCAATTCTGAGCAGCGTTCAGCTGATATCAAAACGTATCTGGACGAGCATGGACTGGAACGATCCGAGTCGGCAGCCAAATCGTTTATTGACCGATACGATCGTGAGCACCCCGTGGGAGGCGCCGACATATCCGATGTGGTGAAGCATATCGAGCATGCCGTCCAGCTGGTAGGAATTGATCATGTCGGGCTGGGATCCGATTATGATGGGGTTGGTTCAGTACCGGACGGATTGGAAGATGCCTCCACATATCCGAACCTCATCTATGAACTGCTCAAAAAGGGTTATTCTGAATCAGACATCCGAAAAATCTGTTCCGGCAATTTTCTTCGGGTCTGGCGGGAAATCGAACAGGTTTCCCAAGATTTGAATGTACAATAGCGCCCGAAAGAGATATCATTCCCTGCCCATAAAATGGGAATATTTTGCGAATGACGGCATTCAGTAAATCCATTCCGACATACGGAGATGTTGAGGCTGCAGCGAATCGGATCACCCCCCTTATAAATCGCACACCGGTTCTCACGTCTCAGAATCTAAACCGGATGACGAACGCGGAGTTATTCTTCAAGGGCGAAAATTTTCAAAAGGCCGGCGCATTCAAGTTTCGAGGCGCCTGTAACGCGATATGCTCCTTTTCCGCTAAAGAACTTCGTCACGGTGTGGCAACCCACTCCTCCGGTAACCATGGACAGGCTGTCGCTTTGGCTGCGAAATTAAGGGATATCCCGGCATATATTATTATACCGAAGAACGCCCCGGCAGTAAAAATTAATGCTGTCAAAGGATATGGGGCGCACATTACTTTTTGTGAGCCAACCCTTCAAGCCCGGGAAGAATCACTAGCTCACATTCTCGAAGAGACAAAGGCACAATTTATCCACCCCTCCAATGATCCCAAAGTTATTGCCGGTCAGGGTACGGCTGCTTTGGAGTTACTCGCGGATATCCCGGATCTGGATAACATTATCGTTCCAGTTGGTGGCGGCGGGCTTTTGAGTGGTACTGCGTTAGCGGTTCGGGGTGGGGCCGGTGACGTAAGCGTCTTCGGGGCAGAACCACTCGGGGCTGATGACGCCTTTCGCTCGCTGCAGGCAGGGCGGTTAATTACACCGGAAAATCCGCACTCTGTTGCCGATGGATTGCTTACTTCCCTGGGGGGATCTGACATTTCCCGTAATTCGGAAATGCGTAGCCCAGATCATGACGGTGAGCGATCCTATGATTATCGATGCGATGCGACTTGTTTGGGAGCGTCTGAAAATCGTCATCGAACCATCGGCGGCAGTGCCGGTCGCCGTATTACTGGAGAATGCGGACCAGTTCGAAGGGACACGCACGGGGATAATAATCTCCGGCGGGAATGTGGATCTCGAATCCCTTCCATGGATTCCACAAAACGATTTGCACGGTCACCAGGATGAGTAAATACATACTGAAAGTAGTGCCGGTTATGGTATTGGTTTTATGTGTCCGTTGCGGGGAGACAGGAAAGTCGGATTTCAGCTCTGTTGTTCGTTCACATATCCGATCCTACCCGGAGATGCAGGTCCAGGACCTGTACAAACTGGTTTTTCAGGCGACCATGGGGAATGCGCATTACCTCAGCGATACCGCCCGTGTACTCACCTACTTGCGTGATGAACTGGAAGAAGTGAATCCTTCGAGGAAACAACCATTGCTGAGGAATATCACGCCGGATGGCCGAACAGTTCGGCTCAACCTGGCACCATTTAAAGCCCGGGGAGGTGATTTAAATCTGTTGGCTGAGGTCATGTTTGTCTCGGCAACACAATTTACGCGAACATCCGCACAGCTCCGGCGATATTGGCACATAATTGAAACCATGGCGAAACATGGAGACCTTCCCTTCTCGGCGGATTCCCTGAGTGTGTTTTATGCAGAGATGGATGCCATGGGATATCCTGCGGTCCATCACTCAGATGTTTATACTGCGAAATATGCACCACATTACCGGGTTGTCCTCCGCTCCGAGTTATCCCGGCTGCAAATTCATCTTGATGAGTAACTTACATCTTGTGCATCTCAGGACTATTACATAACATTTTACCAATTCGGTACCATTGAAATCTGTGAATCATTTTAAGAGGGGGAATCAGTATGGCATTGAGCAAACTGAACCGGGCTCTGGTAGACGAGGTGAAGCAGCTGGAAGAGGAAGGCCGGGCCAAATCGCCAGAACGCGTCATCACCGATTATATCCCGCCCCGTGAGGAATGGGGGCCTCGTTACAAGCTTCAGGGTTCTGATACCGAATTTATCCGGTTGAACTCCAACAGTTACTTATCCTTATCCCATCATCCTGATTTAAGAAAGGCAGCCGATGATGCCACAACACAATTTGGTGTCGGTCCGGGAGCCGTTCGTTTTATTGATGGCACGTTCACGTACCACACTCAACTTGAGGAAAAACTGGCCCACTTCGTCAGGAAGCCCGCAGCAAAAATCTTTAACTCCGCATATACTGCGAATCTTGGGTTGGCGCTAACTATCAACCACCAATTCAGTTACTGGGTTGGGGATGCTTTGAATCATAACAGTATTATCCGTGCCATGCGGATCGCGAAAGTTCCATCCGGTAACAAGGGGATTTATGACCATAATGATATGGAGGGTTTTCGACGCTGCCTGGAGGAGGTCCCGGAGACTATTGAGCGGGTCATCGTAATTTTCGATGGTATCTTCAGTATGCGTGGAGATTACGCCCCAATTGATGAGATCGTAGCCATTGCGGAAGAATTTCATGATAAGTTCAAAGACGGTGTCATTACCGTGGTTGATGATTCACATGGTATAGGAGCGTATGGTCCCGATGGACGGGGCACAGCCGATTTCACAGGTACCCAGCCTGATATTATCGTCGGAACGATGGGAAAAGCACTCGGTGTGAATGGCGGATTCATCGCAGGAAGCAAAGCATTGATAGAAGCTGTGCGACAGAAGGCAGATACTTACATTTATACGAATCCGTTGAGTCAGGCGGACTGTGCTGCTGCAATCGAAGCCATCCGTCTCGCTGAATCAGAAGAAGGCCGGGAGCGATTGGAGCACTTGCATGAACGCACTGCCCAATTCAGGGATGGCCTGGAAGCCCTCGGGTTTGAATCAATAGACGGACCCCATCCGATTGTGCCACTGGTGGTTCGGGACACGGACAAAACCCATGAAATGGTCAATCGCCTTTATGAAAAAGGGATGCTAGTCGTCGGTCTCACCTTCCCGGTTGTACCTAAAGGTGATGAGACAATCCGCTTCCAGTTAAATGCCGCCCATACCAAAGCGGATATTGATTATGTGCTGAATGTGTTAGGGGAATTTGCGTAAGTAAAGATCTATATCATCAAAGATGCCATCTTTCGGAAAAAGATGGCATCTTTTTCGTGCTTCTATGGCTCCAAAATTACCTTTATTGCGTCACCCTGATCATGTACTTCAAAGGCTTTGTTATAATCCTTCAAATCGAATTTGTGGCTCACAAATCCATTCTGAAGCATGAGATCTGCCATCCCGGTTTTCAGAAGCCTGTACATGGTTTCCCATGTGTGAAACATCCCCCTGCCTATAATACCCTTGATAGTAATCCCGGAAAAAATCACTTTTTCGCTGAAGTCGACGGTAATAGGTTTACTGGGTAATCCCAGCAACGAAAACGTCCCGCCATTTCTGATAATGTTAAAGGCGTCGTCGTACGCCGTCGCACTTCCCGACATTTCCAGCACCACATCTACGCCGGTATTATTTGTCTTATGCATAACAGTATCCACCAACCGGGATTTCGCTTCCGGTAGTGCCATGTCAACGCATTCATCAACTCCCACGTTGTAGGCAACCTGAAAACGTTTCTTCTCCAGTTTTCCATGTGTATAACCCTGATCCGGATTGGAAAAATCGGTGGCGACAATAAAGGAGGCACCACTCCACTTGGCTATCGCTGCGGCCATGAGCCCCTGGACCCCGATACCCAATATCGCGACATTTGCCCCCATCATATCAGCGGATTGTACGGTGTGTACAGCATTGCCGAATGCATCCATATAGGCTATGACTTCCGGGGGGATTTCCCCTTTCCGGATTAGCAGGGTATTCCCCGCAGGGACGACAGCATATTTCGTAAAAATTCCGTCTTCGTGTACTCCCTTTATGACCGTATTCTGACAGGCATGACTATTCCCCGTGCGACAAGCCTGACAAACCCCACAGACAATATGCATTTCCGACGTGATATAGAAATATTCCCGTAGAAATTCTAAAAAATTCGGATCGTCCGCTATCTCAGTATACCCGCGTCCGTTGATAAAATCCTGGACAATGTTATCGTTATCATAACTGACATAACGATGATAAAATGATCGCGCTAAATGCTGCCGGGCGAGTTCGCCGGCAGCCTCAACTTCTCCGCAAAATTCATGACCGGTAATTATCTCTTCTTTTCTATTGCTCTTCATTTCCTGACGCATGGAGTCCATACTGTGGTAAATACCGACATCCGTACCACACATTGCTGCCATAACAATCCGGACTTTCACCTGATCCGCCTTCTCTATTTCCGGAATCGGCTTCTCAACATAGCGTAACCCTTGCTCCCAATTTTTTCCTCTTTCAGGACGCAATTTTACCAGCGCAGGCATGGTTCCCATAATTACTCCCTCTCGTTATCAACACACAGAAATGCACATACACAAATCAACATGTTAAAATATAATTGGTTAACCACTGCAATTCTATTTCTAAATTCATGGCACCGGAATTTCCGGCACTTCCCCCTGCTTTGTGGACATATCAAATTCATATAAAAACATATCATATTGATATAAAAACCCAGGGCTTTTTAATGCCGGGATTGTTATCGAGTGGGCTGCTATCCTTGTTTGACAGTGCCTGCGTTGAGTAATTATCCCTGTATGATTTTTTTGGCATGTGAATTGAGTATGTAAATGCCGAAGGAGGACATTTACAATTAACAGTGAGAAAAAAATGAAAACAACAGCATTGATTCCGGTCTTATTGATGTGTACGACTGTTCTAGCTGCTCAAAATCACCAAAACATAGATAAAACAGCAACTGCTGCCCGAATATCATCTCAATCAATACACCTTGACGGGCAATTGAACGACACTGGCTGGCAGCAGGCCCCTGCCTATAATGGATTTACACAACGGGACCCCAAAGATGGCGCTGAAGCAACCTATCCCACCTCCTTTCGGATCGTCTATGATACCGAATATTTGTACGTTGGAATTAACGCGATTGACGGGAATCTCGATAAGATCAAAGCGATCTTAACTCGCCGGGACGAATATACGGAATCCGACTGGGTTTACGTTTCCCTTGACAGCTACAACGATAACCGAACCGCTTTTGAATTCGGACTGAATGCCGCCGGTGTCCAACATGATCTCCGGCGATATGACGATAATAATGCTGATTTTGACTGGGATGCGGTGTGGGAGGGCGCCGTTCATATTCATAACTCGGGCTGGTCGGCTGAATTCCAAATCCCCTTCCGGGAATTACGCTTCAACACCGGTGATAATATGGAATGGGGATTGCAGGTCTATCGGGAATTTCCCCGGAATAACAACGAGTTAGACGTCTGGAATTACTGGTCAAAGGACGAAACGGGATTTGTATCCCAGTACGGACGGTTAACCGGCCTTTCCGATATTGAATCGATTCGTCCCTTATATATCGCTCCTTATGTGGTGGGCCAATCGAATTTTTCTGAGAACCTCGTTACATCCAGTCATCCCGAAACCTACGATCTCACCTCGAATCTCGGTGCTGACGTACGTTACACCTTCTCAAACGGACTGACAATGAACGCGACAATCAATCCCGATTTTGGACAGGTCGAAGCCGACCCGGCAGACTTTAATTTGACCGAATACGAAACGTACTTTCCGGAGAAACGCCCGTTTTTCAAAGAAGGCAGTAATATTCTAAATTTTAATGTCGGTATTGGGGACGGCAACGCCCAGAATAATTCTTTGTATTATTCTCGTCGCATTGGTGCACGACCATCCCGAATCCTAACCGCTGGAAAACTCACCGGGAAAACAAAACAAGGGCTCTCAATCGGAGTGATGAATGCAACGACCGCAGACGGGTTTACAGCATTATCATCTAATCCCAACACAGGTGGGAGCGAGCCCCTTACGAATTATTTTCTCAGTCGTGTCCAAAAAGATTACCGTGATGGTCAGACAACCATCGGAGGCCTGATTACCTCAGTCAATCGACAATTGGACCAAACGAACGAATCCTATCTGCACTCGGCAGCCTACACCGGTGGCCTCGATTTTTCACACGAATTCCTGGACAGGGAGTATAGTGTCGAAGGGAAATTCGCGTTCAGTAATGTGCAAGGCACCGACGAAGCTATCACCCGGACTCAGACAAGCTCAGCCCGCTACTTTCAGCGCCCGGATGCCAAATATATCTCAGTAGATACCACGAAAACTTCACTGACAGGCTTTGCCAATAATTTCGCCGTGGCAAAAAATGAAGGGCATTGGCGGGCTGCCGTTGGGATACTCAACTATGGTCCCGGTTTTGAAGTCAATGATTTAGGCTTTCTGCAGCGTGTTGATGATGTCACGCAATTCATCTGGGTTGGGTACCGGGAGTGGGAGCAGAACTCATACTTCCAGGAGTATTCCATCAATTTTAACGAGTGGACAGCCTGGAATTATGCGCCAACGTTATTAAATAAAGGCGGTAATATAAACGCGCATGCAACTCTTCTGAATAACTGGGAGACGGGCACCGGGGTGAATTATAACTATGGCGGATTGAACACCACCGCATTGCGTGGCGGTCCTGCCATTGCCTCGCCATCAAACTGGAACACTTGGGGCTATCTTGAAACAGATAATAGAAAAGACGTTAGCTATGAATTATTCGGGATGTATTTCGAAAACGCTGACGATATTTATCAATACGAATTGTCTTTGAACATCAAGCTCAGACCAAGACAGAACTTCCAGTTCTCCATGGAACCGGGATTTAGGGAACTGAGTGATACCTGGGCCTGGATATGCAAAGCCTACGATCACGAAGGGAATACCCATTATATATTCTCCGGACTGGAGCAGAAAACATTTTCACTTACCCTTCGAGCTGACTACACGATGACTCCCAATCTCTCCATTCAGTATTATGCACAGCCTTATTTCACTGCCGGGAAATATGCGAATTACATCGAGACCGATCAAAGATTAGCCAGAGATTTCGGGAAACGATTCACCTCTTTGGAGAATTTTGAAGTCAATTACAACAATTCGACTGGAGAGTACGCATACGAGGTCACCGGTGATAATACCCCTGACTACTTCGGAACCTCCTCTCCCCGGAATGATTTCAATTACAAACAATACCGGTCAAATATGGTTATCCGTTGGGAATATTTCTCCGGTTCGACTCTGTATCTTGTCTGGTCTCAGGGATATACGGACGTCACTCAGATGGGAAATATCCAACTCACCCGCGATGTGCGCTCGTTATTTGATGCGCCCAGCGATAACGTGCTGCTGCTGAAATTGAGTTATTTACTGAATGTATAGAATCAGGATGTTCGTTGCTCGTTCATCCTGCTCAAAAGGGCCGGTAGCCTTTGCTGCCGGCCTTTTTTTATATTGTGCCGGTTGATGATAATTTGCATAAGACTTAAACTCAATTACTTGGATATGAATCCAATAACAAGACAGCGTTTTGTTCTACAGAAATCCGGAGGAGGCATTTAATGTTTAAACACATCGTGATGTGGAAACTGATGAATGAAGCATTTGGCAAATCAAAAGAAGCCAATGCAAACGAAATGAAACGTATTCTGGAAACCCTGCCGGAGAATATCGATGAAATCCGCGGATACGAGGTGGGAATCAACATCGGAAATTCTGCAGCGGCATTCGACATTGTTTTGATATCTGCTTTCGACAGTGTGGATGATTTTAATACCTACCAGGAACACCCGGAGCATCAAAAGGTGGTCGACTTTATCCGGCAGATTCAGTCGGAAGCGAAAGTCGTGGACTATAAAACGGAAGACTAATCAGGTTTACTGCAGATTAATTATTCTACAGCATCTGAACTGTCTGTTTAATGCGGAATTTGTTCTCCTCGCGACGCAGTGAGATGGCTGTGGTCGTCGGGTCATGTTCAAGTAATAAAATCCAGTTTTCGTCTGCGGCTCGGTTGAGGTATTTCTTTTTCTCTTTGATAGTAGTCAGGGGAAAATTATCGTATCCCATCACCCAGGGGATCGTTAAATGTGCTACCGTCGGAATCAAATCACCACAATAAAACAAGTGGTGGTTTTCCCCGGTAATTAACGGAAGCTGCTGTCCCTGCGTGTGACCGTCACATACAATCAGCTGAATCCCCGTAAAGATTTCCACCTCCCCCCGCACTAATTCGAGTACTCCATGACCACGCAAGGGTATAAAATTTTCTTTGCGATAACTCCCGGCATCCTTTTCAGTAGTATCGTTTGCCCATTTCCAGTTCAACTCTTGGACATAATACGTGGCATTGGGAAAGGCCGGTACTAATTCACCGTTGTCCAGTACTGTACTCCCACCTGCATGGTCAAAATGCAAGTGCGTCAGGATAACATCAGTGATATCACCCGGCGTAATATTTTTTAACGCCAGGGACTGGACTAAATTTTGTTCTCCTGCATCGATCTTATAGATATCCCGGTACTTGTCATCCCACTTATCCCCGTTGCCGGTATCTACCAGGATTTTCCGATTGTTGCCCTCGATCAGCAGGACACGAGTCGCTAGTTCAATCCGGTTCCGTTCATCCGCCGGGTTCTTTTCCTCCCAGAGCGGTTTTGGAACAATACCGAACATCGCACCGCCATCCAAGCCGAATGTATCAGCAATGATAGGGGTTACGGTATAGTCACCGATTTCCATTTACGCCACCTGTTTCTCGCGATATCTTGCACCCTGTCGGGTTCCTCGTGAATTCAGTTCTTTGATAACCGACTGCACAACATGAGTGTGCCGCTTGTCTTTCCAGTCCGGAGCAATCAGCAGATCTGGTGGCCCCCCGCCGGCCATCCGCCCGACGATGATCTCCGGCGAGAGCCGTTCAATGAAACCGGCAACCATCTGCACCCATTCGTCGAAGGAGAACGTCCAAAACGGGTCTTCTTCGTATTGGCGGGCCATTTCTGTGCCCTTCACCACGTGCAAATGGTGAATCTTCGTGTATTCGACGCCCAGAGATGACACTACATCGGCGGTGTGTAGCCAGTGTTCCCGGTCCTCCCAAGGGAATCCGAGAATCAGATGACTCCCGATATGAATGCCTCGCCCCTTAGTGCGATCGATAGCATCGACCAATGTCGCAAAATCGTGTCCGCGGTTGATGCGTCTCAGTGTTTCATCAGAGACAGACTCAATACCATACTCTACAGAGACGTAATAGTCTCTGGCAATATCTTCGAGCAACTGCAAGACAGGTTCAGGAACACAATCAGCCCGGGTTCCGACCACGAGCCCGTGGATTTGTTCATGTTCAAGCGCCTCGGAATAGAGACCCTTCAGCTGCTCAACCTCATCATACGTATTGGAATAAGACTGGAAATACGCCAGAAACTTTTTAGCGCCGTACCGCCGGGAGAGGAAATCGATGCCCTTATTTATCTGTTCTTTGACATCCATCACCCGCTTGATATAACCCGGGACGAAACTGGCGTTATTGCAATAGGTACATCCACCCTTAGCGACCGTACCATCGATATTAGGGCAGGTGAATCCGCCGCGAATCGACACCTTGTAGGTCTTCTCGCCGAAGATATCCTGCAGATAACTGTTGTAATCGTTGTAGGGTCTATCCATAGCGTCGAATATATGAAAGATAGGGATAGTGGTAAAGTGCAATTAAAGATGCCATCTTTACAAAAGATGGCATCTTTAATTTACCGTTCTTTTATCTCGTAAAGAAACTCTACTGCTTTGATAAACGCCTGATACTGCTGTGGCGGACTGGTATAGGCAATTGCGGTCCGGATGGCATTCCACCTGATTATTTCCTTGTCATTCGCCGGGTGATGCAAGTCTAATAAAAAATCCGTGAGTGATTTGAATAATGTTCCAACACCTCCATCCTCCTGCAGGTAACCGAGCACGCACGATATCGATGTTTCCCTATCACCTTTACGAACAGAGTCGAGAATTCGCGGGATGTCTGCCGACCTGGGTGCATAATCTATTGTAGTCGTTTGTTTTGATTCCCCGAAGCGGTTGCCCAGCCAATACGACAGGTTGGTATGGATCTCCCGTTCCTTCATCCGGACCCCTTCCCATACCTGCTGTGCGTGCGTGAGATAAACAAGATCCGTATCACATGTATCTGAAAAAAGCACCGCTTCGTAGTATCCGTCAAAAATAAACTGCGCGATCAGACCGTCATCAGCAGGATTTACCCAACCGATTTCGAGTCTGCTGAGATAGTCCGTAAGCAGGTACACAATTGGCCTAAACTGGGAAGATTCTACAAAATCCACGGATTTCAGTACGGTATCAGATAATATGACCGGCCATCCTCCATCCTTTTCAGTCGACGTCGCGATTTCCGCCATGATCTCCACCAGGTAAAACTGGTTATCCATCATCCGGAGCAGTTTGGCTGCTTCTTCAATTGCTTTCCCGCGTTCACCGTCTCTGACATACGCTTCCAGATCTCCGACAAACACCGACTCGCCGAAGTGCTCCGGTTTGATGCCAACCAATTCTTTATCGAATTCCTCCAGATTCAGTGTGCAGAAAAAGCCCAGTGCTTTTTCCATCAATGGGATAGCCTCTGCCATATCACGCTCGAACAGCGTACTCAAATCACGGACGGCATCCAGATAGACTAAACCGATCGGGAGCTCATCGCCATATTGTTCCGTCGCCGCCAGATACATCATCTGTTGAAGGACCTGATCAAATCCATCGTGCTCCTCACGGTTGAACTGAGGAACGATTTCAAGTAGTTCCTCGAAGTCCTGAGATCGGAGTACTTGTTTTATTTCAGGGAAAGATGGCATTTATGGCAATGTTTCAGAGTTCGAGTTGAAAAGTGTGTTTAATTACAATTTTTTCTAAGTGTTACATACTGCGTATTGCGTGGAAACTAAATCAACCAAGACCGAACGCGATGACAGTGTCTTTTTATCTACGCAATACGTAACACGTAATATTCCATATTCCTTATACCCAACTATCATTAAATCGAAGTTGCTACCATCTGAATAATATCCTCTGTGTCCATCTGGTCGGCGAGTCCGTTCTCATTGATTCCGTCACCGATCATGGTGGCACAGAACGGACAGGCTGTCCCCACCATATCCGGGCTGACGCCTGCCGCCTGATTCACCCGTTCGTTGTTGACCTTGGTGTGACCCTCGGTCTCTTCCATCCACATCCTGCCGCCACCGGCGCCACAACAGAAGCCATCTTCCCTGCTGTTCTCCATCTCGACAAGTTCGACATCCGGAATCGCCAGCAGCAGGTCACGTGGATCAGCATAAATATCGTTATGGCGGCCTAGATAGCAGGAGTCATGATAAGTAATCCGCTGGGGCCTGGGTTTGATCAGAGTCAATCGGCCTTCCTCGATCAGGTTTTTCACGAAGGTGGTATGGTGAATAACTTTATACTCGCCGCCGAACTGCGGATATTCATTGGCAAACGTATTGAAACAGTGCGGACATTGCGTCAACAGTGTCGAAATATTGTATTCCTCAAATGTCTCGATATTCTGCTCAGCCAGCATCTGGAAAACATATTCGTTCCCAATCCGGCGTGCCGGATCGCCGGTGCAGACCTCTTTCTTGCCGAGGATGGCGTATTTCACACCAGCAGCGTTCAGGATTTTTACCATCGCCCGGGAGACTTGCTTCGCTCGGTCGTCGAAGGCGCCCGCACACCCGATCCAGTACACCAGATCCAGTTCATCCGGGTCGACATCGGAAATTCGGGGCACATCGAGTCCTTCGGTCCACTCTTCCCTGGTGGAACCGGCCAGGCCCCATGGATTCTGCTGATTTTCCATATTTTTAAAGGTTGTGGCAACCTGTTTCTCGATTTTCGCCTCTTCCAGTACCAAACTCCTACGCATATCCACAATACGATCAATGAATTCGATGTTTAACGGACAGGCCTCCTCACATGCCTTACAGGTCGTGCACGCCCAAAGTACATTTTCTTTGATGATATCTCCCACGAAGGCTGGGCCATCAATGGTAGGGGTTTCTCCGTTCCCATTCCCGTTCGAGCGTATGTTCTGCTTCAGCATGCTGACCAGCGCGCTCTCATGCTCATCGATATATTCACGCGTATGGATGTTGATTTCCTTGGGATTGAGTTCTTTCCCGGTGGCAAAAGCCGGGCACGCCTCCTGGCAGCGTCCGCATTCGGTACACGTATAAACATCAAGGAGATCTTTCCATCGATGGTGATGAACTTCGCTGACACCGAAATGCTCCAGTTCTTCGAAATCCATCGGCTGGAGCGCACCTTTTTCCAACGCACCGAAATAGACGTTAAACAGGGCGGTGACCACGTGAAAATGTTTGGATATCGGAAGCCAGTCGAGGAAGAAGAAGAGCGCAAAAATATGTAACCACCACGCAATATTATAAATAACAATATTTGCCGCCTGGGAATAATTATTAAACCATCCCGCGAACAGATGCCCCATATAGGTCGGTCCTTCAAAGTGACCGTTGGCGATGCTGGCTCCGCCCAGAATAAAATCCGTGACCATGAGAATAAATATCAGTCCAAGCACCAGATTCGCATCGGAAGAAAGCGTCAGACGCCGGGGTTTCACAAAGAATCTCCGGTAAAAGGCAAACAGGACTGCAAACGTAACGATTAGCTCGAACGTATCCCGGAAGACAAGATAAAACCCTCCAAACGGTTGGTCCGGAGCGAATCCCGGAATGTAAAAATTCGGAGCGAATCCCTGGCCGACAAGGTGTATCGTATTGATGGCGACGGCGATAAAACCCCAGAAAATAAAAGCGTGCATTAACCCGGGACCAATATACCGTTTTTTCAGGATCTTCTTCTGTCCGAATGCCACAGTAAGAACGTTTTTGATGCGCTGCCACGGGCGATCGAAGCGGTCCTGGGATTCCGCCAGCCGCAAGACGGCTAATCGCCGATAAATAAGATACGCGAAGATTCCAATTGAGAGAAATACGACGAGAATATACAAGACCAGTCCAAAGAGATTGCCCGTTGGATTCATGTCCGCTCCTTTGGATTAATTTGCCGGAAATTTACCGGGTGTGAATTTTCAAGCACAAACCATACGTGTGATTGACCTTGCGATAATATAACGGCTCACCCGCTGTAACGCCAACCGGTATCTTGCAGGAGAAGTGGTTTCATATCCTTCCGGAATTCCGCATGGACAACTTCGGCTATGAACAGATGATGATCGCCAGTTTCCGCAACATCCCGTATATCACAAATCAAATGGGCCGGCGTACTGTCCAGAATGGGCAAATCGTATTCTTCACTCAGAGAAAACGGCACGCCGTTCACGCGATTATCCTCTATTGCGGCAGGCCGAAAAAATTTACTGGCCAATTTCTTTTCCCCCACAGGAATCACATGCAAGGCAAAACGACCACCCGCTTTCAGCACATCATATATTTTTGTATCCACCTTGATTGCCACCGTAATCAGGGGTGGTTTAAAAGAACTCTGAGTTACCCAGGTAACGGTACTGGCGGCAATTTCGTCGCCGGCTTTGGTCGTGCAAATAAACATCCCGTACGGGAACATTCCCAAGACTTTTTTACGAACGGAAGTATCCATAGACTGACTACTTTGCCGCTTCATTCAGGACAGATTTGACCGTAAGGTAATCCTCTTCCGGCAGGTTGTGTACATTCCCCTGGAATGCCAGTTTCCAGTGCTTCTCAGGCCATTTACTAATGTATTGAAGTTTATCCTTGAACACTTCAGAATCCACCCAATCAGACTCATCCAGGATCAACTCCGGGCTGATTTCCACTCGCCAGGGATAATTTTCTCCTTTTTTCTTCGATTTCCAGATGGGTTTATCATCTTCGAAAAAAGTGGACGTTACCTCTGCAATTCCGGCAAATTTTTGAATGCCGGTTATATAATACATTAATTTATCACCAGGCTGCATTTCCATCGCCTTTTTGCGGTGCCTTGATTTCACGCCCTGTACTGAAAAATCGTGTTCTTTTGTCGCTTCAAAATTATCTTTACTGCTTACTATCATCCAATACTGTGCCACGGTCACCTCTCCATTTATTTCCAGTTTTAAAGTGAAAGAATATAGAATCCCCTTATATCATTATCAACATGACGTATAAAATAGCGCCAACAGTATTCACCATGTACCGACATGTTACTTGATTATTTGAAGGCAAGTACGAGACATGATCACCTTCAAAATTTCGTTATCCTGTATTCTCTATTTTATCAGATATAGTCTGACCAGAATTTTTAACTAATTTATACAACGGTTTAATACTTATTTATTGTTTCCGGCACATTATGCATATATCTTTTCTTATAAGAAATTTATCCTTTTATCATTAAACGGGGATTTTCAGGATAAACCAGACCCTTTTTATGCTTGTCCATTTACCGGTACTACCATCTTCTTTCGTCCGATACAACTCAATGGGTTCTATAGAAAATTTTCATTTCAACTCAAATTTGCCGGAGGATTTATGAAAAAATTTGTCTGCATTCTCACATTGATTTTCATTGGTGTTTTTGGTTACGGCCAGGTACAGTATATCGACGTCATTTATCTGAAAAACGGCGGGAAGATTTCCGGGATTATTATAGAACAGGTTCCGGGGGAATCAATTAAACTCGAAACCAGCGACGGCGGAATATTAATATTCCAAATGGATGAAATTGAGAAAATGGTCAAAGAACGGGTTAATCCCGCTCCTCCACCACAAGCTCCTGCTGTCACACCATCCTCGCCATCGGTGCCCCAGCCTGCTGCGTCACCTGTACAACAGCAAACCCCCGTTTCCCAGTCGCAGGTAATAGAACCGCCGACCACCGGCAGCCTGCCAGCGTTTTTCCAAAAAGGAATGCACGGCTCTTTTATGGGTGGATCCGTCAGCTGGAAACAGGTCGACAGGGAAATGGAGGTAAACGGTCAGGAACAGGATATCACACCTTCGGATGCGACCAACAGCCGTTTTGTATTTGACGGGCTGGTTATATTGCAAGGTGCCGGTAATGCTGCCATCGTTTTTGGCGGGACAGTAAACAGCTATCCAAACGGATGGATGAGCCCATACTTTCTTGGGATGAACTATTACTTTTCACTCAACAAATTTTCACCCTATGTCTACGGCAGGGCTGGATACGGACTCGGTGAGCTCGAAGTGTCGGTGTTTGGCGAAGATAAATTCGATGCGCGGGGTTTCTATGCAAACGGCGGCGCCGGATTGAAATTTTATATTAATCAGTCCTGGGGAATAAATACAGAAATCGGTTACGCTTATCAGAAAGCGGTAGTTGATGAGAAGGTGGAGAGCGACCTGTATCACCAAACTATCGATTTCCGGGAAGAGGAAACTCTCGCCGGAATTGGACTGGCAGTGGGTTTCTTTTTCTACCCGTAAACAATTCCAGATGGGCACATCGAACAGATAATTTCCCGGCAGATGAAGTCAAAATACGCGGGTTCGCCGTAGCACGTTTTTCCGCATTGGAATGTTCAACGAGTATAGCTAATTTACTAGTAATACTTCACCGGGTATAATATCTTAATGAAAGGAGTTTTTCGTGATTCGACGTATTCTTACTCCCGTATTATTTTTAATCCTATTAATTCCATTTACCCTTCAATCCGCCGAGGAAGGGCGACTGCTCCGGTTTCCTGATATCCATGGGAACCAGGTCGTGTTCATGTATGGCGGCGATCTGTGGACGGTGGGTGCTGACGGAGGCACAGCCCGGAAACTAACCACGCATGCCGGCATCGAACTGATGCCCAAATTTTCTCCGGATGGAAAATGGGTTGCGTTTACCGGTCAATACGACGGGAAGGATAACGTGTACGCTATCCCGTCTGAAGGGGGCGCACCACAGCAGTTAACGTACTTACAGCCCTTTAAGAGTTTAAGTGAGCGCAGTGGCCCGGAAAACCTGGTACTGGAATGGTATCCGGACGGCAAGAAAATCCTGTTCCTCTCGCGCCGGTACACATTTCACACATGGTTCGGACAAATGTATTCGGTTTCCATCGATGGTGGGACACCGGAACAACTGGCACTGCCAAAGGGTGGGCTCATCTCTTTTAACAGTGATGGAACCAAGATCGCCTATAACCGCAAATTCCGGAATTTCCGGACCTGGAAGCGGTACACTGGTGGACTGGCTCAGGACATCTGGATCTACGATTTCCCAAACAATACGATGGAACAGATCACCGACTGGGTCGGTACCGATACCGAACCGATGTGGATTGGTGATAAGGTCTTCTTTACATCAGACAGGCCATCGAGCGAAAACCCGGACAAGAAGACACCCGGGCGGGCTAACGTCTGGGAATACGACCTGCAATCCGGTGAATTTACTCAACGCACCTTTTTTCAGGAGTATGATGTCCGCTGGGCGAGCGCAGGCGAAGAACAAATAATCTTTGAAAACGCCGGCTATCTTTACACACTGGATGTCACGGAAGACGGGACCGATCCGCAGAAACTTACGGTGATGGTCCCTGGCGACCGGCGGCTTGCGCTGCCCGACTGGAAAGATACTAAAAATATGATCTCGACGTTCAACGCTGCGCCAACCGGCAAACGGGCGGTTTTCGAGGCACGCGGTGACATTTATACGGCACCCAAGGAACACGGGGACATCCGAAATCTGACGCAGACACCGGGAATCCGGGAAAAATATCCTGCCTGGTCACCGGACGGGAAATGGATTGCCTATTACTCCGATCGCCACGGAGAGGATGACCTCTATCTCATTAAAGATGAGCCCGGTGCCGGGGAAGTTCGCGTAACAAAAAACGCTGCAATGTTCCGGTATGCACCACTGTGGTCGCCGGACAGCAAAAAGCTGGCGTTCTCCGATAAATCATTTCGGTTATGGTACGTAGATATCGAAGAAAAAGAGCCTGTGCTCGTCGACAAATCAGATCAGTGGGAGATCCGGGATTACCGCTGGTCACCGGACAGTAAGTGGCTGGCATACTCTAAAAACCATCCAAGCGATTTCAGTTCAGTCTACGTCTATAACCTAGACGAAGAAAAACCGGTCCGGATTACTTCAGAATTGACAAACGACTGGAATCCGACATGGGACCCAGACGGCAAATACCTCTACTTTCTGTCGGATCGACACTTCAATCCATCGCTGGGCAGTTTTGATTTTACATATAATTACCACCGTACAGCCGGTGTCTATCTGATCACGCTCGAAAGAGGCACCGATAATCCGTTTGCACCCCGGAGCGACGAAGTGGAGGTCTCCCAGGATGAGGAAAAAGAGGAGGAATCCGGAGAAGAGACCCCGGATATTACCATCGATTTCGAAGGGATCGCCGGGCGCACAATAGCCTTACCAATTGATGCGGATAACTACCGCTCTCTCCAGGCAACAAACGGTGCGGTCTTTTACGTCTCCTATCCGACATATGGACTGAATGGTAAAGTCGAACCGGTTCAGAACGCTCTGCACGGATTCGATTTTGATAAGCGGGAAGCCACCGAAATGATGAATGGTGTCGGCGGGTACGACATCTCACCGGATAACAAACATCTGATCGTCAGTGCAAAGGGCGATTATTTCCTGGTGGATGCGAAACCAGCCGATCTCAAAGATGCGAAGGCGCTGGATCTCAGCGATATGGAAGCCAAGGTGAATTATCGCGCTGAGTGGCAGGAAATTTTCGATGAAGCCTGGCGCTACCAGCGGGATTATTTCTACAACCCGCAGATGAACAACGTGGACTGGGATTCCATAAAGGCGAAATACGAAGTGCTGCTCCCCTATGTCGTTAACCGGTTTGACCTGAACTATGTCATGGGCGAAATGATTAGCGAATTGTCCAACTCCCATACCTATGTCGGTGGCGGTGACTACCCGGAACTCGATCGTGTGGATTACGGACAGCTGGGGATAGATATCGCTCCTGAAAACGGCTATTTCCGGATCACTAATATCCTCCAAGGGGATAACTCCAGAGAGGAACGAGTCTCTCCACTGACGAAGCCGGGCCTCGACGTCAGCGAAGGTATGTATATCATCGCGGTTGATGGTGAACCGGTCGATGCGGAGAAAAACTTTCATATCTATTTTGAAAACAAGGTCGGGAAACAGGTGAGACTTACAGTCAACGATGCCCCTCGGGAAAACGGATCACACCACATCACGGTTGAACCGATTGCCAACGAACATGATCTCCGACACTGGGAATGGATTAATCAGAACCGCAAAAAAGTTGCCGAACTATCGGACGGGAAGATCGGATATGTTTATCTGACTGATATGAGTGCCCAGGGACTGAACGAATTTGTGGAGCAGTACTACCCGCAGATCCGGAAACAGGGTTTGATTATCGACGTCCGCTATAACGGCGGCGGATTTGTCGACCAGCTGATTCTGGAGCGTCTCTGCCGGACACTTATCGGCATGGGAATGAATCGTCACGGGGCTACTAGTACAACCCCGCCTCAGGTGTTTTCCGGATATATGGCGTGCCTGGCCAACGGCTATTCTGCCAGCGATGGCGACATTTTCCCCTACTATTTCAGGAAATACGAACTCGGACCGGTGATCGGGATGCGGACCTGGGGTGGCGTCCGCGGCATCCGCGGGAATCCCGGTATCATGGACGGCGGTTATATCTATCCGCCTGAATTCTCCCGGTACGATCTGAACAGCACCTGGAACATGGAAAACTACGGTGTCGCTCCGGACATCGAAGTGGATAACCTCCCGAATCTTGTGGTAGAAGGCAAAGATCCGCAACTGGAAAAAGCCGTGGAGTACCTGATGCAACAGATAAGGGAAAACCCGGACAGCCTCCATATGGAACTGCCACCGATACCGGATTATGACAAACCGTATCCTGAGGAATACTACGAGATGCTGGATATGGAATGAGATGGAAATAGAACGCAGATGAACGCAGAAAAACTGGATAACCACAGATAAAAACAAAAAAACCTATTATTGCGAAAAAGCCCCGGTATCTTCCGGGGCTTTTTTTCTACTCATGTCACTTGTAATCGACCCTTTCAGGGCCTTGCGACTCCTGAAAGGGTCGATACTCCCGCCATTGAACGCTGCCAGCGTCGATGGTGGTTATATGTCTCTGATATTATCTACTGCCCTGACAGGGATTCAGGGTAGACCCCCTTGGTATAATTTTCAACGAAATAAGCAGAAACAAGGCAACCATAATTCCGCATTGCCTTCGTCTATAAGTGTAATTGAATCTTCCACCGACTCAACACGCTGGTAATCCACAACATCAGCAACGAAAATATGATAGAGCGAATGACGCCCAGTCCCCCGCTCCCGAGGTGATCACTCAGGAGAGTTATTCCAAGGATACCCAGTATTCCAGATACAATACTGGGTAAAATATACGCCAGCAGCGGATTTTTCCCGGCGGGTGCAAGAAAGCCTGCCCATTTGACATAGCCTTTCATATCGATGATCCAGTAGAGCACCATAAAAACGCCAACACAGATCGCCGCGGAGTAGAGCACCCAGCCTGGCGTGGCATAGATCTTTGAAATGCCGTATAGCGGCCGAATCAGGTACCCGAAGAGGACGAGTAACAGTCCATATATCACCATCTTTCTAAGGAGAGCATACGGTTGTGAACTCTCCCGATTGTTCTGGAGAATCACTCCAAGGATGATACCGCCGGTCGTCAGGGCAGCGTGTGCACCGACCTGGCTGCCGAGTTTAACATAATTTGTCAGTGGCGTCAGGAAATCAAGGGCGCCGGTTTTTTCTCCGATAAACAGAGCGATAAAAAACGCAAAGGTAATGATTATTCCGGTTATTCTTTTTTTCGCGAAAAAATATGCCAAAAGTGACGCAATATACGCCCAGCCGATCAGTCCCAGGATGCCCCACCACTGCGGATGCATCCAGCGGACCAATCCCGGTTCACCGGTACGGTATATTATGGCGAGTACCGCCAATCCCACTATGCCGATTCCCCGTAAAATCCAGATGGATTTGGATGATAATTCTGTTTTAGCATAATGATTCCATACCAGGATGGCGCTGAGGAACATAAGCAGCTTCCACCAATGCTTTGTGAGCCCGGTTAATTCAGCGTTAATCCCCCCGATATTCACCATATAAAACCCAAGGACCAGCAAACCGGCGGTCCGGATCAGCGCATGCTTCCATATTGCCCCGATGGAATCCCCTCTGGATTCACGTTTCTGTATTGCGAATGGAATGGCCATTCCGACAATAAATAAAAACGCGGGGAACACCACATCGACAAACGTCATAGCGTCCGCATCGGCGGCAGCATGATACAACCAGCCGGGCAAATTTTTTACGCTGGCGAGATCGTTGACAAAAATCATCACGAAAATGGTTAACCCGCGAAAGACATCTATGGAATAAATCCGTTTATCGGATGGGGTAGCCATACTGTTATGTCAGTCAATACGCTTGAATATAATCATTTACTGACCTGAAACACTGCCGCGCCACGGATCCTGTTTTCCTTCAAGAGGTGCAGCACCTTATTTGCATTCTCCAGGGAATAGACCTCCACGTCTGTTTTAATTGGGATTTCTGCAGCCAGTTGCAACAGCTCGCGGGCATCCTGTCTGGTACCGTTTGCCACGCTTTGAATACGTTTCTCACCGGCAATCAGGTTATATTCGAATTTCGGAATATCACTCATATGGGTACCGGCACAGGTCAGCGTGCCATTTTTTTTGAGGGTACGTAACGCATGCAGGACAACCTCGCCTGTGGGGACAAAGATAATACTGCCATGCATCTCAATCCCGGGGTCCTTTTCCAATTCCCCGGTCCAGACCGCTCCCAGATCCCTGGCATACCGGCGCTGCTTTTCCCCATCGGTAAAAACGTACACATCATACCCCCGATGATTTGCCACTTGAATGGTCACGTGAGCCGATGCACCAAACCCGTACAACCCCAGGTTCTGTCCGGACTTAATATCCGCCATCCGGAGAGCCCGGTATCCGGTGATTCCGGCACAAAGCAAAGGTGCAGCCTGTAGATCGGGAAATCCTTCAGGGATGGAGTAGATGGAATCCGCCGGAGCAATCATGTATTCCGCATATCCACCGTCCACATCTTTGCCCGTGAATTTGGCATTGTCGCACAGATTTTCCAGACCTTTGTTACAGAAATCGCACGCCTGGCAGGTGGAATACAGCCACGATACACCAACCCTGGTGCCGGGTGCCCAGTCGGTCACTCCATCACCCAGATCGTCAATGACGCCCACGACCTGGTGCCCGGGTATTACCGGGAATGTTGGTACTTCCAAATCTCCTTCAATTATCTGGAGATCCGAATCACATACCCCGCAGGTGTTAACTTTCACCAGCACTTCACCTGCGCCAGGTGTTGGCGTTGGCACTTCCTTTAATTCCAATGGATTCTCTTCCATCGGCCTTTGTTCATTAAGGATTACAGCACGCATTCGGCCCTCCTTTCTGAACGTATACCGCCTTATTATCGGCACACTTTATAATTAAGAATACGGATTTATATTCAGGGTGATTCTTGAGATTCTGATGGTTGTGTACCCGGGTTGGAGCCGCCGGCTTTCTTTTCCTGCAACCATTCCCGGATAGAAATTATGATCCAAATCGGAAGCAAAATATAAATGGCAATATTAATGTACTGGTCCGCAAGGTTTGATGGCCACGGGAGTGGAGTAAAGACAAAAAAATCCGTGACCCGCCCAAGGATTAACGTCTCCCAGGGATTGCCGGTTGCCCCTATCAGCAGGACAATATAACCGGTGAACAACCGCCGGTTGGGATCGCTTTCCGGTAATTCAAACCGTTTTCGCACCATGAGTCCAATCAGGACCAAGACTGCAATCAGCCCCAGGGATTGAATCAGCCGGAAATTAGTCATCTCTCCAAAAATGTAATGGTAGCCTCTGTTATATGTCAGATACCAATGCAGATATGATACACCACTCTGAACGGGTTCCTGCAGTGGCAATTTTACATTGGCAATCCATTTTGTAAAAAAATCCACCGCCAGCAAAACGAGACCTATTCCGATGGGCCATCGCGAGTGTTTCAGTTGTTCAATCATGATGGCAAAATCTACAACGATTACCGGCTATTTACAATGTGAAAAGGACGAATATTACATACTACGTATTGCGTAGTAGACGGGTTTAGAAGATATTTACGGGGAGAATTATTCTACGTAATACGCAATACGTAATACTCTAGTATCCCACTGTCAGAATATCGTACCAGTTTGGCGCATTAGAGTCAGTTTTACCACCGCCGTGCCACGGACCGGCAGTCTGTTTGACTGCCCTGAATTCCCCGAGTCCGGCCCCCCCGTGGTCATCCTGTCCGCCGGCCAGAATAGTGTATTTCCACCATTTTTTCGGCTGGGGCAAATATTTCCTGGGAACCGCGATATGAATATGTTTCTTTGTCAGGTCTGCCATCGGAAATCCCGGTTTCCCGGGTCGGTATTCAACAATCGTTTCCCCACTCGATGACACCAGCCGGTATCCACCGCCAATGTACAGCATAAACTGCATTGGCCCGGCATTATCAGAAACTGCATACTGTGCATTTTGTCCAAAACTCAGGCTTCCGGTCTCTTCCCCGGTATGAATTCCAATGGCAGCATAGGTCAATTGAAAACCGTATTCAGGATGCCATCCCGGTTGCACAATGTTCTCAAACGTCAGGTCAAAATAGACATTTTCCTTGTCGTAACTCACCTGAAACCCGGTAATATCAAAGATTCCATCCTCGAAGTTCGGATCACCGGGATATTGATACTGGTGATCCGGTCCGAGGTCGTCTCCGGCGGGGTCGGAGACTTCCAGTATCTTTCGTGCATTTGGATTGATTGCCGTTGCTTTTGAGCCGTCTAACAGCGGGTAATCCGGTCCCTGCAATGCCGGTATATTTTCCGGTAGATCAGGATTGACGAACTGAATTGGTGCTGCCAGAGTTTCCTGATACCTCGCCTGTTCGGTGGCTGTCTTGACGTGAACATGATTTAAAAAATATGTATTCGAATCCCGTGAAAAGATGATTTCCACAGGCGTTTTCGTTTCCGAGAGCTGAAAGGGTTGTGCCAGGGTAAATTCCCGGTCATCCCGGCGAAGGTTCAGCTGGATATTGACCGGCTTCCCGGAGTTGTGTAAAACAAACCTGAATGAATCAATTGCCGATTCATACCGAATATGTACTTTACTCTGCCCGATTTGCGCTGTAGATCGAACAGTGGAAATGTCCTCTGGAAGCCGGGGTGAAAGAGTCAGTGTATTGTGAAAGGCATCGGGATGTATACCAAAATAATCCTGGTACCAGTTCCGCAGATATTCGGCAAGGCTCCATGCCTGCGAAAAGGTGCCGGATAATTCCACCAGCTGATTCGGGTCAGGATTATCCGTCAGATAACTCCGCGGCAGTGCATCTGTCACCTCCGCAATAGAGCCTGTCATGCCTCGATTCAGGATTTTATCCGTCAAATCGTCTGTGAGCGTAAATGCCGATTCGATTGCATTGAATTTGGTCAATCCCGTAATAACGGGCCCGGACAGCCATGTCCAGATGATCCCGTTGTGGTAGGCGGCATCCTTGGGATAGAATTGCGGCATCATGTGGTACGGATGGAAGTTGGAATGGGTTTGTGCCAGCGATGCCACGCCCCAGGGATATACAACGGATTTGGTAACGGTGTGCACCACGGCTCCCTGTTTCTCCGGTGAAAGCAGATCATCGCTTAGACTGGTGGCAAACATCTGGTTTGGACGCCAGGCGGTATCAGGAGAACCGTTCGAATTCAAATGATCGTAGAGTGACTGACCGGAGGTATCCCAGTAATACCGATTAAAATTTGATTTCAATTGCGATTGTATTCTTTTCCAATGCTCACGGTCATCTTTTTGTCCCAGCATATCAGCCAGGGCGATCCCGGCACGCAGCTGTTTGTACCAGAGCACCTGAATCTCAACCGCCCGGTTTCCGCGGGGACTCCATGGTCCGTCAGGACCCACCGCATCCATCCAGGTTTCTGCATCCTCGTGTTCAAGCAATCCCTCATTAGTGACGTAATTCGTCAGTGCGCCCTCGATGGATCGGCGGATAGCCGGATACATTTCCCGGGCAAATCCCATATCGCCGCTATACCGGAGGTATTCGTGGATCATCAAGATAAACCAGGGAGTACCATCTGTGGTGTTGTAAATTTTTTCTCCCGGCGTCACCCTGTTCGGGATGCGTCCGTAATTGGCATCAGTGGAATCGGTGATCTGGTATTCGGCAAACGAACGCAGGATCTCTCTTGCCGCGTCATAATTCCCATTGACCAGCACTGCCCCGGGAAAGGAGATGAATGTATCCCGTCCCCAGTAATCGTCGAACCAGGGTAACCCGGCATAAATTCCCTTGCCGGACTGGTCCATAATGAGGGCGTCCATGTTCAATCGCGCCCAGATCAGCGCCTTGTTTACCCGAAAATTATCAGTCACCGGATCTTCCACCATCGATAGCATTAACTTATTTCGGCGCTCCAGCCCTTCCTGCCATTGTTCTCTGTGCTTTTCATGGGCTTCCTGATCGCCGGCAAAGGATATAAATATTCGCAGAGTATCAGTGAGCGTTCCAGTCCATCGGAGGGGCGCAATTGGCGTGATGGAACCCGGGAAGTCCGGCACCGAAACATCACCCCGTTTCTCCCAATGCCCCGGCGTATCTGTTGTCATGAAAAATTTAACCGGCAGACCGGCAGCCGTTGTGAATTGCGGTAATACGACTTCCGCTGTCCCTTTTTGTCGTTCGATACGGATATCGGCATCGGAGAAAGCCGGCAGAAGTACAATTTCCCGTGGCGTAAGAGAAATTAATTCAAGCACAAGCACATGTTGATCTTCGGGTAGATAAAAGTGTTCGGTAATCCCCGCCGGAAATTCCCGATGTAATTGCGTGGGGTGAACAATCGCCCGGGCCCGGGTGCGATCAAGATATTCACCGTCCAGAGAAATCAGGATATCCTCGAATATGGCTTGTTTGCGATAGGTCAACCCGTGAAAGGCCGAGGTATGGTAATTGTTGGTTTCCCCGGACCAATGCGCATCGATGCGATTGGTGAAGGCATAAATTCGGGAGGAGTCGGGCGTGATTTTGATAGAGTAATCGGAGACCTCGGCAGCGAGAATGAAGCCGGATGCCAGAAATAGAGACAATGTAAATTTTATGAATCGTATCATCGATAAGCCCACTCTATGTGCAGCCTCTATGAGGCACCACATTATTTGTGAATTATTTTTCTACAAATATATCGGTCATGCGGACCTAAAGATATGAGAAATTATTGTGGATCAGCCAATTCTGAGATTATGGTTTGGTTAATTATATGCCGCCTCTACGAGGCTCTGGTTTTTCCGGCTACTCGTTTTCTACAAATATGTCGGTCCTACGGACCTAAAAAACACCAATTCAGAGGAGCTATGATATTTTTTGCACAAATTAATGGAAGCAATATTATTTAAACAACGGTTACTTCTGTTATCCAAATTTTCCTTAATAGATACCACAAATATGCCGGTCCTACGGACCTCAACAAAAAAACCACGAAAAATGGTAAGTAAACCTCTATTCGGAATTGCACTGCACTTAAAGCAATAACCCGAACTTCATAGATTGGGGGTATGCCTCACCATCCAATAGTGAGCCCCATCGGGGCGGCATATTTGTAGATCGGTGTACCTATCAAAAATATTGAGTTCCGTAGGAACGGCATATATTATCCATCATTGCCTTTCGTCCAATCAAATAAATAATCCGATGAGAAATCGACATCAAATCTTTTCAACAAACCAATATATTCCTCCCGGAAGCTCCGCTTTTTATGGTGGGTTTTTTGATTACGGATATAGTGAATTACATCACCCAGTTGTGCGCGACTATAAGAAAATGCTCCATATCCCTCCTGCCATCGGAATTTTGGAGGTGCCCATCCTTTCTCATTCACAAATCGTGAAGAATTGGACTTAATTTCACTGACAATTTTCGATGGGCTGTCTACCGGATTAAATCCTAACAGCAGGTGCACGTGATCCGTCATACCTCCGATCGCCAGGGGTTTGTGTCCTTTCTTCCTGATAATACCGGTGATGTATTTATGCAATTCATCCTCAAATTCCGAACGGATAAGGCTCACCCGTCCTTCAACAGCAAAGATAATGTGCAGGTATATTTGAGTGTACGTGTTAGCCATGGCTCAAATTATGGTTTGAGGTTAACTATATGCCGCCTCTACGAGGCTCCGGTTTTTTCCCTTACATTGCTACAAATATGTCGGTCCTACGGACCTTAACAACGTTACACCAAAAAAACTACGTAAACCTTCCCCTGTAAAACCCGCAAGCCAATTACAAAAATTTACAGAGCTCCATTGATCAAGGGATGAAATATTTCGATATATGCGTTGATAGATTAATGGCGCCCCCCGGCTTTACAGCCGGGGTTCCTTCTTTAATTCCGCCATCGGGCGGAGTCTGGGCGGTATCCCACCCAGAAAACCAATCATCCGCGTGTTTACACACGCGCTTTTCTGGATGGCGGGATAAATGCAATATTCCTTTTTACGCAAGAGTTGTCTTTCGCTCATTATTATTTGTCCCATAAATAAGCGAGCCCCGGCGGGGCGGCATATTTGTAGTTCGGTGTGGCTATGTAGAATATCGAGTTCCGTAGGAACGGCATCTCACCCATTTGTTCCGTAGAACGCCATCAAAATCTCTGCCAATCCCCGCCGCCAATAGGCCCAGCTGTGGTCTTCGGGTTCCTCGATATACTTCACGCGGAAATTTTTGTCCTCCAGTGCGTTTCGAAGTGCCTGTGCACTCTGCACAAAATCGTACTCACCCATTTGTCGCTCGTATTTCCCCACCTGGATACAGACGGATTGCCGGGGATGTTCTGCGGCGTTGATCCGGCTGGCGGTTTCTATCACCCATTGGTTGTCATACGCGTAATGTCCCGACTGCCCTGCGATCAAACCAAAAATATCCGGCCGTTGTAATCCCAGGTGAAACGCTGCGGTTCCGCCAAAACTGTCCCCGATAATTCCCACCTCCATCCGGTTATCGGTAAGCGGATACTCGTTACGCATCATTGGCACAATTTCATTGACCATCATGCCGAGATACTTTGTATTGATGGTGTATTCCTTTTTCCGATCAACCGGTTCGACCATGACAATAATAATTGGCTGAATTTTCCCGGCGGCAATCAGGTTATCGGCGATCATATTAATATTCCCGTACTCCAGGTAATCACCGCCGTCCTGAGTGAATAATACCGGATATTCGCGGGTATCATCAAACCCCGGTGGCAGATAGACATGAATCGCCCGTTCACCGGGCAGAAGTGTGCTTTCCCAGAACTGTGTTTCAATCCTACCCCGCGGATTCGCCTGGTTTCTCTCCGCCCATTGCGAGGGCTCGTATTTCGGCATGCGCATTTCGGAGTTGAGCCCGTACCCTCCCTCAACCGTCATCAGATTATCCGGATCGAGGATCCACTCCCCATCTTTGACAAACTTATAGTCAAGCCGGGCATCCACCGGAAACGTATATTCACGGAAATATATATCCGTGGTGCCCAGACGACTAAGACGACCTTCCTCCGGATCCCAGTTATTAAAAAACCCAACCACACTGATTTGCGATTCTACATTCCCCCGGTAGATGAAATAGCATTTCTCACCCTCCGTGATGGGTGCACCGGTGCGATCAATCATCCGGTGAAATTGCCGAACTACTCCCTTGCGCTCGGTGTTATCCTGTGCGTTGTTATACAGGTAGATAAAATGCGGAAAATTCATAATATCCGGCTGCCATATACCGGGTTGGGCTCTGACGGACGCAGAAAACAGCGGAAGGACTACAAGTATGATCCACCAAGATTTCACTCGAAACTTATGCATGAGTTTCCGGTACCGGGAATCGGATTCATCTACTCGTTAATTTTGTGGTCGGGACGCGCGTTCCACCAGGAAAACGATAGATTGATACGGGGCGCCCGTCGCATCGCTGATACCGATTTCGCAGGTTTTCGAGGTGGAATAGTACCCAAGAACATCTTTGTATGTCTTTACATCACCGGCTTCCCGGGCGCTTGCCGCTGACGTCAGCTCGGGATAGTACAATCCGCGATCACCGGCAAACCCGCAACAGCCGTGGTGGTTCGGAACAATTACTTTTTCCACACAATGAGCTGCAATGGATTCCAGTTGGCTGGTTTGCTCCATTTTCATAGTACTGCATGTCGGATGGCATACTACCGTTCCCTCTTGCTTGTTGAATGATAACCGGTCTACTACCTTCTCGTCCAAATATTCGACAATATCATACAGGGTCAATTGTTTCCATTTCCGAAGGGAATCGCCCTCAAGGATATCATCGTAATGCTTCATGGAATACGAGCAGGGGCTGGTATCGATGACAACGGGAAGCACTCCGCGCCGGGTTTCTTGCCACAGGGTATCCACAACCCGTTCCGCCATTTTTTTGTACGCGGTATTATATCCTTTCGAGCTCCACGGTGTCCCGCAGCATAAATGGTTGATTGATGCTGGAATAGCATACCGAATACCTGCCCGGTCAAGGACAGTCGTAAATGCCTCGCTGACCAGCGGCTGGGCATTTTCTCCGGGTGTCTTGCCCATGGTCCTGTTCAGGCAGCTGGTAAAATAGATGACTTCCGGATTGACGATCTCCATGTCAGACGGCATTTGCCACCGGGCTCCGCCGGGCACATACTGATTCCAGGCCGGGATCGTATGATTCGTCCACCGGTTAAGCGCGCCGAACAATTTCTGCCACGTATCCCCGCCAACGACACTCCGGAAGCCGCGTGCAATATCGAATGCCAAACGGAATCCGGTAGTGACAGCTCCAAAATACCGGACCGTGATATCAGCAACCCATTGCTGGAGCCAGGGTTTTTCCTGACTCCGGATGTACTTCATCATCTTCCCGGTATCGATATCAACCGGACATGCTGTACTGCACAGACCGTCCGCCGCACAAGTATCCACGGCCTCGTATTGGTATTCCTGTCTCAATTGTTGCGCAAGCGCCTGTTGAGTAGCATCTCCTTGTGAAAGCCGGGTTATTTCCCGCCACAGGACAATCCGCCGCCGCGGAGTAGTGGTTAAATCCCTTGAGGGACACACCGGTTCGCAAAACCCGCACTCCACACATTTATCGACAATGGGCTCAACCGAGGGCAATGCCTTAATGTTTTCGACATACACATTCGGATTGTCGTTCACGATGACACCGGGATTCAGGATATTTTCAGGATCAGCGGCTGTCTTTAATTCCCGCATGATGGCATACAGTTCGGGTCCCCACTCCGTCTCGACGAACGGCGCCATATTGCGTCCGGTGCCGTGCTCACCCTTGAGCGAACCATTGTATTTCCCAACCACCAGGTTGACCACGTCCTCGATCATCTGTTCGTACTGGGTTAAACCGTCCTCATCAAATTCCTGTGCAAGTACAAAATGAATATTGCCATCCTTCACGTGACCGAAAATGATGCTCTCAGGATAATTATGTTTGTCAAGGATTTCCCGTACTTTCGCGACGGCCTCGGCTAGATGTTCCATTGGAAAGGCGACATCCTCAATAATGACGGACGTCCCGCTCTCCCGCACCGATCCCACCGCCGGATACAATCCTTTTCGGATATTCCACATCCGCTCCTGGAAATTCGGGTCCCGGGAAAATCCCGTGGAGAATTCAGGCGTTACTCCTGCCAGCCATTTTTCTGCCATCGACATCTGCCGGGTCAATTCTTTTTCTGTCTGCGACTGGAATTCAACGAGCAATCCCGCTGCATTCTCGCTGACACGCCCGATTTCCGGGGGGACTCCTTTTTGTCCTTCCACTGAACGCAGAGAAGCCCGATCCATGAGTTCAATAGCTTCTGCCCCGATACGCTGCAAGGAATAGGCAGCTGAGACGGTCTCTTCTAATGACGGAAACACCAGGACTGCCGTTCCCTTTTCCGGGAGGTCCGGTACCGTTCGCATGGTTACTTCGGCGAGAAAGGCGAGGGTCCCTTCCGCCCCCACCAACAGATGGCTGAAAATCTCAAAGGGATCGTCGTAGTCCAGAAATGCATTCAGGCTATACCCGGTGGTATTCTTCCGGCCGTATTTCTCCCGGATCTTCGTGGTGATCTGCTCATCTGCACGGAGGCGATCCCGTAAACGTTCAATCGTTCCATATAAAGTTGTTTCCTGCTCCTCGAAGTCGCGAGACGCGCGCTCATCGCTTGAGTCATAGACATGACCGTTCGGCAGGATAAAACGGACATCTTTCAGGGTATGGTAAGAATTATGCTTTACTCCACAACACATCCCGCCGGCATTGTTTGAAACGATCCCCCCTATCATACATGTATCGATGGATGCGGGATCCGGGCCGATTTTCCGCCCTCTGGACTTCAGATACAGATTCGCATGCCCACCGATGACCCCCGGCTGTAACCGGATGGCTTCCCCGTCATCCAGGATCTGATGCTCCCGCCAGAATCGCCCGATATCAACCAGAATCCCATCGGTGATTGACTGCCCGGATAAACTGGTTCCCGCTGCCCGAAAGACCAGCGGGCGTTTTGTTTCGGTCGCTATCGAAAACAGGGACTGAATTTCCGCCTCGGTTTTCGGCTGAACCACCACCTCGGGGACCAGCCGGTAAAAACTGGCGTCGGAGGCGAATCCGATCCGATCGATTGGTCGGTACAGATACTGCCCGGATTGCAGAGATGAATTAAGTGATTCCAGCAATTGCGAGGAATTATCGGACTGAGATATATTGGCTCTTTGCAATGAGAGGGCCCCTTTCCTGACCATTACTTTACATGTTGTAATAAGATCAGGATTACGGGCTCATGAATCAACTATATTTACCGGCCAGAAAATATCTGGTTCTTATAAAAAATTTGATGCCGAAGAATCTATTCTTAATAGTCAACAATAATTAAAGTAGTGGAGTGTTACAAAATATATGGAGAGAGATAAAAAAATTACGGTAAATCTTGCAACCATTTCCATAAATGCTTTTACCATTATTATCAGTTGGTATTCAATTGCACTAATAAGTCCAGAATAAACCACGAGGGCGAGTTGTGTAACTCGCCCCCGTGGGTCACAGGCTGTATTCTGTTTGGAATTATTACTTAATAAAGGTCATCTTCCGTGTCTCTATGACCTTATTCTCAGTCCGCAGCTGATAGAGATAAACACCCGTAGCTACCTGTTGGCCGTATTTATCTATACCACTCCATTGAACGTCGTATTGCCCGCTATTCAATTCCTTATCCACTAGTGAAATCACTTCACGTCCCAGCAAATCGTAAACAGTCAAGATAATATGTTCACTTTTGGGGATCGTAAATTTGATCGTTGTAGTGGGGTTGAACGGATTCGGGTAATTCTGGCTGAGACGATACTGCTGTGGCAGCGTTCCCGGCTCGGGTTTCACGTCAGTAATCATATTATCGAAACGAAGAACTTGGCCATTGTAGGTAAATACATAGCCAAACCAATCGTTTAGAAAGACGCCACTAACAAAATAATCATTATCAGTTTCTGCCGGGGTGCCGACCATTCCCCAGGTCGCGCCCATATCTTTAGTATAGAACACCCCGTTGTCATCCAGAGCCATTATCGTTCCCTTGCTGGGGATCGCAACGACGCCATTGGCCCAACCGGCATTGGCATGACCGGAGATTTGACTCCAGGTTGCACCACCATCTGTGGATTTAATGATGCCACCATACCGATCAGTTATCATACCATTATTGTCATCCAGGAATGTGATTGACCGTGGATAAAGGTCAATAACATCCGCAGGAATATGATAACTATCCCAGGTTTCTCCTGCATCATAAGAGCGGAACACATACCCGCTATCATATTCGGCAGTTAATCCGGCGCACCAGATGCTTTCACCGACATTAGTGGCACCTAAACCCCAAGTATAATAACCGTAAGCGGCATTCAGGTAATCGATGGTTTCGATTTCGGTCCAGTTTTCACCCTTGTCGGTCGTGCGAACAAAGTGCATATCTCCATTGGCTGCCTCGTCACCAAATGCCACGGCTACCGTGGAATTCAGAGCCCGCAAACCGTCAAACCAGCCGTCGCCTAATCCCAGAGAATACGAATATGCTTCTGTAAACGTAGCCCCACCGTCACTGGTTCTAAAGATTTTTCCATTGGCGGTAGCTACCACTGCTACATCAGCATCAAAGGCATCCATCTGGGCACCGCGTCCCGCAATCGGGGTTTGATTGTATGTGAACGTTGCACCCTTATCGTTGGAACGGAATACATACGTTTCTTTCGTGCTACCGTTCACACCCATAAACCAGATCGTGTTGCCCCCATCCAGGATACGGCCGGGTTTGAAGAGATAACCAGTGGGTATTGAATCACCGAGCATCACTTCTTGCGCAATTACCAGATTGCCCAGTTCTCCCAGTTGTCCGGTATAGTCCAGAATAACGACCGGTGGCGACTCATTCTGACCGAGGCCGGCACTGACTCCGGAACTACTCGTGTATAGCACTTCCATTTCCGGATCACTGTCAATATCGGCAATACTGATGACATCCCATGTTCCGTTCACTCCAAAACCGGAGCTCTCAAACGTCATATAGGCTGAATCGGCGAAGGATAATGCCCAATTGGCTGGGTCGGCTACATCTCCGCCCGTACCACCATTATATTCTACCCGGTATATACTGGCATTCGGTACCCCGTCCCGGGTGCCGAACAGAAAGTCCATGTTGCCATCCTGATCGATATCTCCGTGGTCTCCTCCCATACCATTAACACTGGTCGGCAGTACAAACAAGGGCGTATGCTCTAAACCACCGGAGGCATTTTCCTGTAGCAGAACTATACGGGTCGTGTCTTCACCATACGGTCCATAACTTCCCCAGTCATACTCGATACCCACAATTTCTTCGGTACCATCAGCATCTAAATCCGCAGTCTGCCAGGAGTTAAATGTCGGGCCACCCCTCATTGGCGGTAAACTATCATAGGTCCACTGGGATCCATCCCAGGAGAGTTTGGCTATTTGCCATTCACAGGGGAAGTAGGCACTATTGCCCACCACTGCGACATCCCATTTATTATACAGGGTGCCCAGTTCAAAATCCTTCCCACTGACTTCCAGAGTCCAGGTTTCCGATCCGTCACCGTTATCGGGAATGTCATCTACAGAGGCGACACCAAAGAAGTAACCGCTGTTCTGGCCTTTGCGATCATCAAAAATTACTTCTTTCGTGCCATCATCATCTATATCTGCGACAACCAACTTGGTGGGCCGTAAATTGACATTGTCTTCACCGACTATCGTCCATACCGAATTGGGATCAAAACCACCTGAGCCGTCAGGAACTCCCAGGGTATCATTGCCGGATGCCTCATATACAATAATACGATTCGGATTAGCTTCAACCGAAGTGGAGTTTACCGGACCCCAAATAATTTCCTCTTTCCCATCTCCATCAAGATCATCCACAGTCAGACCGGGCCAGGTGTTCTGATAGGACACAGGCGCAACAGCACTCCAGACCGAATCCCAAGTTGTTCCGTTATACTCTAGCTTGTAGATCCGGGGAATTACCTCGGTGGCGCCGTCGTACGTATTATCATTTACCAGGTACATTTCCGTCATACCATCCCCATCCAGATCTACCCCGGCAATCATATTTCCGATACCGCCGTCATTCAGATCTGCTTCTGGAATCGGTACCTCACCAATCCGTTCGAAATCGTCTACTGCAAACAGTTGTGCAGCAGCAAACAACATAACTAATGAAACTATGGTAACCTTTTTTACCATAACCACTCCTCCTTTTTATGAATTATGTTTCTCTCTTCATTTTGGTGTCTAAAAAGAGAAACTGGCCGTAAACCTGTTAATACTATTGAGTATCCCCATATCCACGTAGGAATAATCCACTTGCAGGCCGAACCGATTTCCAAAATCCAAATTGGCGCCACCGCCAAAGGAAATCCCGCCTTCCCGTGCGGATAATTTGTATCCGGTACGCACGAACACCATCTTATTGAATCCGTATTCCAACCCAATATTGTATTGCTCGATATTATTATTGGGGTGTATCATATCCGAGGCAACTGTCACCTTATGGGTTGTGGTATTCAGGACATCCATGGCCACCCCGAACCGGAAATTTATCGGTAACGAATACGATTCGAAACTCACCGGTTTCGGATCCGGTTGTGCTGCCCATGACTTATCATCACTCCAGTCGATGTAATTTCCGTCAAATTGTATTTCCGGCGCAAAATGCAAAATGGACATTCCGAGTCTTAAACCGTGAAAACCCGTACGATACAACGTCCCCAAATCCAGCGACCAGGTGTCATACCCGTAGTCTAAGTATTTTTCATGTACCAGCTTGGTAGTGAGGCCAACCGAAACCTTGTCAGTCAGAAAACGGGAATACGTCAGGCCCAGCGAATAATTACTGATATTAAAATGTTCGCCAGTGCCTTCAGGTTGCTCGATGGTAGTGATTTCCATATCATCTGTCATTAAATATATCGTGCTCACGGCTACTGTACCAAAACGGCCGAGCGTCTTGGCAAACGACATCCCCCCGATAGAGATACCGGCAGGCCACTGATTGTAAGAGGTAAATAAATTATTCGTCTTGACCTCAGCCAGTCCTGCCGGGTTCCAAAACACTGCGTTTGCATCATTGGCTATCACCGTAAAGGCTTCACCCATTCCGGTAGCCCGCGCTCCTACACCGATCTCAAGGAATTGAGCGACCGACGTACCAATTGGTGCAAACTTTTCAGCTTGTACTATTGATGTACTAAAAATTATCGTCATTACAACGGTAAATATTTTTTTATACATGCGTTAAATTCCCCTACCTTACGATAACGAATTTACCTGTTTTAGTCCCAAGGGACGGCGATTCCACCACATAAATATAAATTCCGGGGGCTGCCTCCTGATCGTTTCTGGTCATCAGGTCCCATTCGGCTACACTTGGATTGGAAATGTCAAAATCTTCCCCGGAAATAACTGATTTATTCGCTTCTACCCTGGCAACATAATCCCCGTCCAAAGTAAATATTTTAATAAAGGCATCACCCGGTAAGTTGGTGAACTGCAGCCGGTGTTGCCACGGGGTATTGCTGCTGGGAGTCCTGTTATTCCAGCTTGCACTGCCGATATAGGGATTGGGTACCGCCTTCACCCGATCCAGGGTTTCAGTCGCTTCCGCATTCGCTGGTGAAATAACCCGAAAACTCTTTTCATCAGTCTTATTACTTTCAATCACGCCAAAGGGTATCGGATATTGAATGTTTTTGGTAAGCGTTTGTACAGTATAATAGTACACCAAACCATTGGTTACATCGGAATCATTATACTGATAATACCCTTCATTATCTGAGGATGGTGGTGGCCAGGTTGAACTGCCTGCAGTATCGGTAAAAGTAGCGAGTGTTTCCCACTCAATAGCCCCGGTAGCAGTTTTCTTCCCTTTTGATACCACATACGATTGAAATTGCGGGTGAGTAACTGCTGAATTATCCCATTCAATGGTAATTTTTGTAGTAACCTTGTCTTCTATATATTCTGATACATTCACCGCTGGCGCACCGGGAGAAAGCGCTTCAGCAGAGATATCATAATCGTTATCGACCAAGAATTGTGCAACATCCATATCTTGCATCATATCAGCAAGACTATAAGCCCGGCCGCTATCCGGGTCACTGCCAACGCCCAGAGCAGCGGTGATTAACAACGAATCGCCAGGCGCCAACGTATCTAATGGTCCGTACGTAATAAGGCCCCGATAATCGTAAGGGAATACCTCATCATTGACCAAGAGAATATTTTCCCAGGTATCGTCGCTAAGCATGCGATCCCATGTTTCCTGGTCTGTGCCCGGATCATTGTAAATATTAAACTGGTGAAAGGAATGTTTCGGAATTACAGGGTCAGTTTTCAAAATACGATATCCCAAAAAACCCGGGGTTTGCAAATTTCCGTCTGGCCCGGGGTTTGCAAAATCATCGGGTTCTCCGTTATCAGCATCGTAATCCGGATTGTCCGCATCAAACATAAATACGATGCTGCTGTCTATAGGCGCATTAGCCAATAGCGAATCATACCCGGCCAGTTGGGGGACTTTGTCCATCCAGTCTTTCCAGGGGACTCCATTTGCCATGACCAGGTCATCCTGGTTGCTAAACCGATACTCCGCATCCCAAGTCGGAAGTTTTGATACATCTCCATCGAGCCGGAACGAAAAATATAAATCATCGATTCCCCTGGGTGTATCAGGATATCCATCATCATCAGAATCAACGCCCACATTTTTAATAGTATACTCGTAGATAATAAAATCTGCGGCGTAGCTCGCACTCCAGGAATAACTTCGTTCGGTGATTTCCACTCCCAGTGGAACATGGCCCGGAGCCAGGGGAGTTTTCACGTCATAATACCGGGTCCAGATATCATAGTCGGATACGGCATCCGGTCCCGTGTAAACATGAACCGAATCCAGCGGGGACCACTCAGTATCTTCGACTTTTGTACTGTGGAAGGTCCCATCGATAAATCCCGAAATCCATACTGAACCACGGTAGAGATAGGAGTTCCCTGAACCACCGGGATAGTCACCGGATGGCGATCGGTCCTCATAGGCATCATCTCCCGACATACCATAATTGGTCACCCGGTGCCAAAAATTACCCACCCGGTGCCACTTGTAATTATTTTCCACTATAGGACCTTCTTGAAGCGTTATCTGATTTTTCGCCAGAGATTGAGGGCGGTTTTCATCGGCACTAAACACAGTAGCGCCGGTGAATACCAGAATGAAAAAGAGCAATCCTGCCACTAATTTTTTTTGCGGATTAAAATCCATTGAAACACTCCTCAATAATCATGTAATCAACACTAAAATTGGACGGCTACCCCAAACCGGAACTGCCGTTCGGAACTATACACCTGGGGATTACGGACATACTCCCCGCCGGTGCCTTCTCTGCGCACAACAGCAGGATCACCCCGGACATCTTCCGATTCGTCATAATAGAATGTGCTCCCAAGCCACTCCACATTTTTGCGGTTGAACACATTAAATACATCTACGATAAAATCAATATTAGTAATGCCAACCGGTACACCTTTACTTAAACGCAAGTCCGTCGTACTAGTCCAGGGCATTCGTTTATCATTGATTCTACCGGTGCCATAGGATGAGTACGGTAATCCACTACCGTAATCAAACTGAATATTCATTCGCCAATTATTTAAGCCCATTGGGAATTCTTCGGGTGTAAAGAAAGTCAGATTTGCCTTGACAGTATGCGTTTGATCAAAACTCAGAATATTCATTCGCCTGGCACTTTCAAACGCACCAAAGCCTCCGCCAGAGGAGGAAGCGCGCCCTTTGGCGACCGAAAAAGTATAATTAACCGAGCCACCCCAGTAGCCACTTACCCGTTTATCAAGGATAAATTCCAACCCTTTTATGTTTCCATAATCAGCATTGAAATAAATACGGGTTTCCCTGTTTTGCAGGGATCGCAAAACATACTTCCTATTATTCATTAAGTCGGTCACATCTTTATAGTAACCGTTAATACTCCCTTTAATATTATCGGTAAAAAGGTGTTCGACTCCTACCTCATAGGCGACGGTTTTTTCTGGACGCAGATTGGGGTTTCCGACATAATTACCAGTTTTGGTCAAAGATTGATAGCTTAAATTTCGATAGAGATAATATCCGTCCGGTCGCTGAAAATAATGTCCGTATGTAAACCGAATTACATCCCGGTCAGTAATGGGATGAGAAACAGCGATTCTCGGACTAATTTGCCATTTTGGATCCGGAGTCTGCGAACTTTTCAAAATCGCTTCATCATTTTCATCAAAAGAAGCCACAGGATCAGCATAATCAGCCGGATAATACACATCGCCTTCGAGTCCATTGGGATCAAAATAATCAAACCGGAATCCAATCAGCCCAATGATATCCTGATAATCTATCTTATCCTGGATATAACCGCCAATATCCAGCAGATCATTTTCCCAGATATCCTTTCGTTCATGACCGACTCCTAATGTCCAGCTGATATTTTCCACATCCATGGTATGGAGCCCAAATTCGACCCCGCTTTTCACCAGATGATTTTCGTTCACCTGGCTCACCAGGTCGGCCTTTAAACTTTGGGTCCTGGATTTTTGATCACGATACCCCGGATCATCGCCACGGATCCACCAATAATTACTTTCCCGTTCGCGATAAATGGGATGCGGTCCGTCCTCGTTGATATCCCAGTTTAAGCTTTCATCAGTATCACCGTCATTATCCCTGTCTTCCACATCGGGAGTAGCATAGTGGTAATTTGTATAAAAGGATTGGGCGCGAATTTCATAATACGTGGCGGGGCTCAAAGAATGCGTGAATAATAAATACAAATTATCAGTGGTCTGTGCGTAATCCCAGAGATAATCATGCATAGGACCGACATAAAAGGTTTTCACAGCGTTTATTGTATCACCTTCGGAGACCCCATAGGCATTTTCGTCAAATATCCAGAGGGTATCCCGGGTTGTGCCCTGCTGGTTGCTATACCTGTCCTTGTGAGGTTCCTGAACGTAGACATAGTGATTTAATGTATCACTTCCCTCCTGCTGGAGAGTAAAATATTGATTCTCCTGGTACGCATTGCCCGGGCCGTATTTGGAGGCAGGGAAATAGAATTGATCCCATTCGTTCGATGAATGTAATCCCCCAATGACGATTTTCATATTATCAGTGATTCTTCCGGTAATCTTGCCCTGGAAAGATTGGTTAAAGTGTTGCTGATTTATAAAATAGCCTTGTACACGATCCGTTATCTCCCCGGAAAGGGAAAAATTGATTTTACCGGGATCACCCAGCAAAATATTGGTAAGGGGTACCGGCCCACTTAATCCGAACTTATAAATATTTTCTAACTTGTGTTGATAAGTAGTGTTAAACCATTTATCCCGTTCGCCCATGAGCAAATCATTCAAACTACCGCCAAAATTGGTGGAAAAATATTTCACATTCCCATGATATTTGGTTCCACCTTCCCGCATGGCTAAATTCATTATTCCGGATTGGACATTTCCGTATTCAGCGCTGAATCCACCAAGCGTGACTTCCATTTCACTTATCGCATCTTCTGGGACATCTGCAGTAAACCCGCCGAGGTCACCTGAATATTCTCCAGCCGGATCTTTTATGGGTATACCATCGACCAAAACCAGAACCTCACCACTACGGCCACCCCGAAAGTGACTGCCCACGACACCGGCTTGATTCCGGGCGATTTCCTGAAAATTGTCGATGGGTTGTTCAGTGATTTCGTCTTCAGAAATAGTATGCCGGGAAGTAAATTCATCCCTGCGTAACATAGGACGTTCTGCCACCACGGTCACTGCTTCACCCGCTTCCAATACTGTGGTACTCAATGAAAAATCTACCCTGGTCGTTAAATCAATGGAGACCCTGACGTTTTCGACAGTCACGTTTCTGTAGCCGATCATGGAGGCTCTGACCTGGTATGTCCCGGGCGGGACATTCAGAATAACGTAATGCCCATCGTCATCGGTCGCTGCACCTAACGAGGTGTTAAGAATAACTACATTAACACCAGGGAGCGGTTGGCCCGTTTCTTCTTCGGTTACGGTTCCCTCGATCTTACCAGTTACACCGGGAAAAACTGTGTTGCTGGCTAAAAAAAATAATACGAAAACAAACAATGAAAGACATTTGGAAATCTTCAACATTGATTTCCTCCAATTATCGATTTGGAATCTTTGAGAAAAACCTTTGTGAGCTAAAGCAAATTTATTATAAGGTTTACCGTAGGTCAAGGGATTACATCAAATAATTAAACAGAAAAACAACCTGTTTAGAATATTTTATTAAATCGAAGGGCCTGCTTTAATACTCTAATCTCTAATTCACTGTTTTTATTCATGATAGCATCTTATATAAATCTTAAGGTAAACAAATTCTATTCAGCCAGGATTCGGTAATAAGCGTTTAGACAAATGATTTTCCAGACCAGAGACTATACTAAAAATCTCTTTATGCCATCGTCAGAGAAATTATTCCTAAGGGTACTTAGGGGGCCAGATACCACCTTGAAAAGATAAAGTCATTTTAAAAGGAGCAATTTTCGTGTCTCTGAAAACTTGTGAGTTTCCCCTTTCTTCCAGGTGAGACGGGCAAAATATGTTCCGCTGGCATTTCCAACCAGATTAATTTTTTCCGAATACTTGCCGGAAGCGGAATGATCCAATTGACGACGTACGATCTGATGTCCTTTAAGATCGAATATTTGGAGAAGTACTTCACCGGGTTCCGGGATGGTGTAATCAACAGTTGTGACCGGATTAAACGGGTTCGGATAATTCTGGTGCAACCGAAATACATCCGCAATATTCTCGGGTGGATTATCGACACCCGTGGCAGGATCATATCCGAAGAAGGCTACAACCCTGGACACGAATTCATTCAGCTGGGTCTGATCATAAATAGTTTCTACCGGGAAAGCCAGATACACAAGTTTACCCGGGGAAGTACCACCCCCGAAGGTCCCGTTATACTGAATCGCTGCAGCATAGGAAGAGTTCTTGTACTCCAGCGCAATCTCCCCACCTGACGAACCAGACACCCCGTCCGGATAATCCTCCTGATACACGTTATGGCTGCCGTCGTCATACTGGACTTCGAGCCCTTCAAATATGCTCCCTGTTGCGCCTACGGCGGTATAAATGCCCGTATCATCGACGTTATAATCGGCTTTCAGATATTGATTATAAAAGCCCCGATCTCCGGTAGTTCCCTTATTATCCAGGTCCCAGCCGATCTCCGAGCCGGAGATGAATAGCTGCCCGCCATTTTCCAGGTAATCTTTGACAATACTTTGTTCCTGTGCATCAAAGGTTTCATCGTTGGTGCTTTCATCGCCAACCATCCAGAAGACGGCGGCATAGTCGGTGAGCTGGATTTGCTGGTCTATTATGACCTCGTTGGCGCAGGTCTCAAACGGTATGCCCAATCCGGACAAAATATTACCGACTTTTGCTGCAAACGCATGATAGGGACTTCCCCAGCTCCCGTATCCGCTATGACGGTCGAAACCGTCCACGATAAGAACCGGTGATTCGGTATTATCCGATCGAAAAGCCCCGTAAGTGTCGGACATGATTGATTCCCTGGTGGTATCCGCCTCATCCACGGTTCTCAACCGGTAAAAAACCGGCGTATCCGCAGTGTACAGGGAACCTGTTTGGAATTCGGAAAGCGGAAGTGTTTCCAGCGGCTGGGCAAGGGTCCAGTGCTGCATATCATATGTTTGGTACAGGTGGTAACCAGCGACACCATCATACTGGGCGCATTCCCACCGTAACCCCAGGCTGTCCCCGTCAATTGTTACCGCGCCGAGCACCGGAGTGGGCAGTGCAGTAGGAGCACCCTCCATATTCACATAATATCTTGGTCTATATGAACCTAATTGACTCAACCAAAATGTCCGGTAGGACACCCGCCAGTCCGCCGAGGAGGCTTCGACCACGTTCAGGGATCCATTCTCATTCCAGGAGACCATCATCCGGACATGGCCATCTTTATGAATTGCATCAGCTGGCTGTAACTCACTCCACTCAGTGTATTCCCCTGTGATATCCGGCATCATCCTGGTACTGTACTGATATGGTAAATTCCAGCACCGGGAGACAAACCCGGAGCAGTCCACCCCATAGGCGTAACTGGAGACGCCGTCGGTATGGATATCCCCGGCATAACCGCCGCCGGCAATGCCGGTATCGAACTGGCTCAGAGATCGAAAGCCTCCCCATTGATAGGGCACCTTGTGCATTTGCCCTTCCGACAACCAAGACGGTGTCTTTACCCAATCACCATCAGGTGCCTCCTCACCATTTTCGTCTGTCATATTCGTATTCTGGCAATTCCAGGTGTGCTGCACATAGGAATCGCCGGTAGCCAGTGCCTCATCCCTGGTGATTTCTGCTGTGGTTATTTCCTCCATATCCTCCGGGAAATCCGGGGAATACTCCGGGAGATACAGATCATTATAATTTGCATCAGACGAATTGAGCGGCTCAGGATACTTCAATTCAAGGGATTCGGTCGTCTCCTCAGTATCATCAAGTTCCCAGCGATATAAATACAGGCCGTCTTTCGCGGAGATGAGGTGGTACAATGCGCCCCCTGGAGTCACCTGAAATCGCTTGAACAGGTAAGTATACCGGACATCGGGTATATTTATGGTGTACCGGAGATTCATCTCATCGTTATAAACGTACACGGCACTTCGGGTCTTCAGCGGAACCTGCTGTACGATGAAATCAACCTGCAAAAATGTCCGTCCCTTCTCATCGACGCCGAGTAGTTGCACCGATCCCACCGGCAGAGCCGATCGGAAAGTAATTCTCGTTTTTCGCTCGGGTCGGGTTGCTGATTCCGAGATCAAATCTACTGCATGGTCGTCGACCTTTTTTACGGAGATATGCTGTTCCTCGGAAATATATGCTCCCTGTACCTTCCTGACGGACTCCTGTGCCATTTCGAGCACCCGGGAATTGCCGTTGGACAACCGAGCGATTACATTCGATTTCGTTGACATGAGGCTCGTAATCACCTGCCCGGGTTCTTGTGGATGGTATACCTTTGCCCGATTTGTTCCATCAATGCGAAAAACCTGGTTGTTATGGAGAACATATACTTCCTTATCTGCCAGGGTAAAATCGTCGGCATACGATGGCACCTGAGCAACAGTCGATACGCTGCTCTGCTCAATCCGCTCGATTCGGTTCCGGTTTGTATTGAGTAAATACACTTCCCCGGAATCCACCAGGAACGAGCGCGGCCCGAATCGCCCGCCCGGGGCTTCGCGGTATTCCACGGCGTCTCCCCACGGTAAAAAGAACACCTGCTCCGGGCCGGGTTTGTCGCCGGCGCCGATCAGCACCGGCGACAAAAACACAATTAATCCAATAATACTTTTTCGCATAAGAGCCTTTGTGTTAGGTATTATGAAGGATTCATGAAATCCGAATTTCGTTGAATCTAATAGGTGCAATGAGTACGAGCGTAAATCCCACTGCCATATTTTTCCGGCGTCTATCCTTTCCCATGGGGATTCCTGCGGGACAACAAGTCATTCGACCCAGCTCCTGACGGGCTCAGCATGAAGTAAAGTGTAATACTTTAAGTAAAACGAAACTTCCCAGTCACCCCCCGGGAGGGGCTCCTGCCGGAGCTGTGCTCGTCGCTCCGGGAGGAGTCTCTTCCGAGAAAGGGGGCAAACGCTAAAGAAATGGACGCTGTTTTAAACCAATTCCCGCCAACATTTGGACAGGCTCAATGTGACAGGAATTGTGATGTTTTATATATCCTTGCTCTCCAGTCACTCTGAGCTTGTCGCACCGGAAGTAGTCTCTGATGAGACGTAAGGCATCTCTGGTGAAACTGGTGAAAAAGAGAGGCTTTCTGGTGCTGGCAAAGTAGTCGAGCACACTCAGAGTAAATATACTATTGGTTTTCATACACCATTCGTTGTATTGGACACTGTCCATAAATTGCCTCATCTACCACATAAAAACTGGATAAGTAGCCTTGCTTGAAAGAATACCACAAACCCATATTCTGTGCAATAGATTTTACGAGAAGCATTTAGAATTGCACGTTCAACTACCGCATTGCCACAGGTGCCAGAAGTTCATCTTTGGTGTGTGCGGCGACGAGGGTAATGAGATTGTCCTGAAAGGTGTTGATCACGCTGGTATTCGTGGTGTAATGGTTCACTAATACCGAAAAGATCAGATCCTGGTTATCCATCGTTTGTACGAATCCCGATAATGTCCTGACAAACCCGACGTAGCCGGTTTTGGCACGGACCCGGCGCTCAGCGACCGTCCCCTTGAACCGGCTGCCGAGGGTTCCGTCTCCTCCGCCGATTGGCAGGGATCCCAGGTACACATCCTTGTATTTCCCCGAATACATGGTACGCAACACCGTTGCCATCTGAAAGGGAGAAACGAGGTTGCGACGGGATAATCCGGAGCCGTCTGCGATACTCATATGATCGGTGGACACCCCATTGGATGCCAAAAAGGATTTGACGGCCCGGATCCCTCCGTCAAATGATCCATCGCCGTACCGCTCGTACCCGAGCGTCTTCAGCACCATTTCCGCATAGTAGTTCTGGCTCTTCTTGTTTATGACCTCAACTATTTTCGAGAACGGGGGCGATTTGTATTTGACCAGCGGGGTCATCTGATCGTATTCAGGGACGGTATTCTCATAATCGATTTCCGCGATATTGCCCTGAAAGGTGATCCCGTGCGACAGAAGCACCTCCGAAAATACGGTTGCTGTATAGAGGGCGGGATTATGCACGGTGATGTAATCCGGGAACGGATCCCTGCTCATGGAGATCTCCCCGAAAAAACGCATATTATTGGTGCCGTCTGCCCGGTGGTAGTCAAAATTCGTCGTCGAATCCTCATACACCGTGACCAGATCATTCTCCATGGTGATGTATGCCGTCTCGGGGAAATACTCCAGTTTGGCAGGCGCACCGACAGAGTCGCCCGGGGCGATTTTGACATCTATGCAATTATCATTGAACGAGAGCGCACTGATTTCCGCGGCATACCAGTAACTCAGATCATCGTATGACCACCCTTTGCCCAGCCACCCATCACTAAACATATTGGCATCCGCGATGATGTCGCCCCCGATTCGGGTGATTCCTTTTTCTGCCAACGAATCCGCCCAGTTTTCCAGGTCACGGAGCAGATCGCCATCGTGGAACCGCCCTGACAGCGTGGGATCGCCGTATCCTTTGATGTATACATTCCCGTTCAGCGTGCCATCTTCGATGGTACCATCAGTATAGAGTGTGGTCACGAAGCGGTAGTCCGGTCCCAAATACGATAATGCCGCAGCAGTCGTGATGACCTTCTGGTTCGAGGCCGGCATAAACAATCTGTGTGCGTTCTGATGGAACAGTACTTCCCGTGTTTTCGGGTCCTGGATAACTATACCCACATTGGCAATAGCCAGGGCCGGATCATTCAGATACGGCTCAAATAACTTTTCGATAGTCCGAACCGGCTGGGTTTGCTGGTGCTGGAAAGGAGCACACTGCATGAGCCCGAAAGCGAATAATGCCAGTGATAAAATCACTATGCGACGTTTCATTCGTTCAATCTCCTTTAGTCCTTTGTTTAATTCCGGTTTACCGAAATACAATGTTGCAGATAAAAACGGCTGCCAGGATTCCGGTTAAATCCGCGAGCAGTGCGGCAGGAACGGCATGGCGTTCATTTTTTATACCCACCGATCCGAAATACACGGCAAGCACATAGAAGGTTGTCTCGGTGGATCCCATCATGGTCGACGCAAGTCGTCCGATAAAGGAATCCGCCCCATGGGTATTGATTAATTCGGTCATTACACCCAGGGCGCCGCTGCCGGACAGGGGACGCATCACCGCCATCGTTACTAACTCTGCGGGCATTCCTATTAAATTTGTAATGGGGCCAAGGATTGTCACGAGCAGTTCCATTGCGCCTGAAGCCCGGAATACCCCAATCACAGCGAGAATCGCCACTAAAAACGGAATAATCTTTACACCGATATCGAACCCTTCTTTCGCTCCTTCCACAAAGACTTCGTAGACCTTTACACCCTTGATATAAGCATATAACGGGATGACCAAAACCACTACCGGAATCGCCAGCGCCGAAATTCCATTGATAATATTCTGAAACATAACTGTCCTCGAATCTAAATTTTATATTCGGATTAAACGTCCTCGGGTTTCACCTGGAATCGCGGAATCTTACTAAACAATTTTGCACAGGTGACCGCCACAATGGTGGAACAAGTCGTCGCGAATATGGCTGTTCCTATTATCTCTGCAGGATTTCCGGAATTCGCCGAGACGCGAATCCCGATTACTGTTGCAGGTATGATGGTGACGCTCGATGTATTAATCGCCAAAAAGGTCACCATCGCGTTGGTCGCCGTTTCGGCTTTTTCGTTTAATTTCTGCAGTTCCTGCATGGCTTTCAATCCGAGAGGGGTTGCGGCATTTCCCAATCCCAGCATATTCGCTGCAATGTTCATAATCATCGCCCCCATGGCCGGATGGTCTGCCGGGATCTCCGGAAACAGACGGACCATCACCGGCTTGACTACTTTCGCAATAATGTCAATCAAACCGGACTCCTCGGCGAGTTTCATGATACCGAGCCAGAGCGCCATCAGTCCGATTAATCCGATAGCCAGATCCACTGCGGTTTTCGACTGATTGAACAGCGCATCGGTGACCTGAACAAGTGGTTCCAGAGATCCGGTGGCGATAGAAGAATACACCGCCATTATTACACCGAACAACAGCAGAAGTAACCAGATAATATTAATCATGTTTCCTCCGAACTATGTGTGTGCGGATTGCCTGAAAAAAGGAGAATAAATGTATTGCTGTGAGCGGCTGGATGCAAGCGATAGGGTTGATATCAAGGCGGGAATTTTAACAATTTTTTCCAGTTAGAACCAGGATCTATACACTGTCATTCTGAACGGAACACAGTGGAGTGAAGAATCTCCCAGGACTGTGCTCATGAGCCTTGCAGAGGAGATCCTTCGCTGACGCTCAGGATGACAGTATTTGCTATACTTTTTTAAAAAACCAATCCACATGTTATACACCCCATCCAAAGTTCCCGTTGAATGTCATTAGACAGCGTCCTAATTTTTCGGTCAATCGATTAATTCTCCCGAGATGAAAGGGCCACCGCTATGCAACCACAATTTCCAAGACCGTTACAGCCCGGTGATACCATCGGTATTATTGCTCCGTCCAGTGCAGCCGAGCAATCCGATATAGATGCCGGGGTCGAAGTCCTGCGAGAGCAGGACTTCCAGGTCCGTCTCGCAGAAAATTTGACACAGAAATCCCATTTTCTCGCCGGTCCGCGGGAAACAAGATTACAGGAATCACTCGATATGTTCACCGATGAATCCGTTGATGGTGTGCTCTGTGTCCGCGGGGGTGACGGTGCCGTACACTTGCTCCCTGAATTCCTGGATGCACTGGAAAACGTACCACCAAAACCGTTCATCGGTTATAGCGATATCACATTGCTCCAGCTTGCACTGTACCACCGCTTTGGGTGGGTTACTTTCTCCGGTCCTATGTTAGCGTCGGACCTGGGACCGGAATCCATATTACCAGAATCGCAGGAACATTTTTGGAATACCGTTACTCAACAGCATGAACAATGGGAATTTGAACCAGTCGGAGAGACACGACCGGAGTCGTGGCGACCAGGTGAAGCGTCAGGGCCGCTGGTGGGGGGATGCCTTGCGTTGGTCTGTGTATTATTGGGAAGTCCCTATTTACCCGACTTCGAAGATGCCATACTGATTGTCGAGGATATTGACGAATCACCCCGTCACGTGGACCGGATGCTTCATCAGCTTCGTATTAATGGCATTTACGATAAAATTAACGGGATGATTGTGGGGCAGTTTAAGGGGAGCTTCCCTGAAAACCCGGATGAGGATTTTACGCTACAGGAAATAGTCTTGGGCGCGACCCGGGGATACGATTTTCCGATTATCGGTAATTTTCCGTACGGGCATGCTACTCCGGACAGGTTAACGATTCCACTGGGTGCGCCGGTGGAAATAGACGCGGTTAGTACACACCTTAAAATGTCATTCCCCGACGAGTCGGAACAGGCTGAGTGGAGCTGAGCGAAACGCTCCGTAAGGAGTCTCTGGTGAGACGGAAGGCATCTTCTCACTCACCACTCATAAGCCTTGCAGAGGAGTTCCTTCGCTGACGCTCAGGATGACAACGATTTGGTTTTAATTCCCACCAACAACCCACATTGTCATTCTGAGTGGAGTGCAACGAAACGAAGAATCTCCTCACTCATTGCTCATGCGCCTTGTAAGGGATTTCCTTCCCCGTAGGGATCCCTTCCGGGGCCGTTTCCGAGGGATGGCAGGTTAAAAAAGATGCCATCTTTCGAAAGATGGCATCTTTACACTTACTCCGATTTCTCAATTTCGACGCTATTTCGCGATCTTCTCAAACCCCTGTTTCTTCATATTAAAGTAAATTATCGCAGCTGAAATTCCACTCAATGCAAGAAACAGAAATCCTTTCAGGAAATTCGTGAATATCAATTCACCAATGCCGAAGAGCGTGGCATAGACAAACACCACCCCGAACAACCAAGAGACGAACAGTCCGGCATATCCCGAATCGGGTGTGATATCCGGGTTTTCCTCAGCCATCTTTTTCCAGCCGATGCCGCCCGGATGGACCTTCCGGTAAAATGAAGTCAGGATCTCTTTGCTGGTTGGCTTGGTAATATAGGTCACGACCAACCAGACAATAGTGGTCCCAAGGACCACGGGATACAGGGTAATAGGCGATTGCATCCCGAATCCAAACCGCGCAATGGGATAAATTATCAGCGGTGCAATCATGGCACTGATCTCAGACCACGCATTCAGTCGCCACCAGTACCAGCGGAGAATCAGCACGGCACCCATCCCGGCGCTGGCGTTGATAATAAATTCCCAGGCGCCTTTAATCGTGGTGAGCAGGTAATTAGTAATAAGCAGGGAAATAATTATCAGGACAATGATGGCAATACGGGAGATGAGCACATAATGTTTTTCCGTTGCCTCAGGCTTTATAAATCGCCTGTAGAAGTCATTGATCACATACGAAGTCCCCCAATTGAGTTGTGCGGCAATGGTCGACATGTACGCCGCCAGGAACACAGCGATCAACAATCCGAGCAAACCGGCCGGCAGGTACCGGACCATCATTTTGGGATACATTGTTCCAGGGTCGATTGTGTTCTCGTATTTTTCATAGAACTGCTTGAACTCCCTGGTTTGGTAAACTGGCGCATCCGTTTTCATCATCGCCTTATTGTTGTATGCCTCCACGACCGTCTCGTACATCGCTGGATTTTCTTTTTGGAGCACCTGGGGGTTTTCAGCGCGCGGTAAAATTACGAGGGCAGCCAGTGCTACTACAACCCACGGCCACGGACGAATAGCATAATGGGCAATCGTGAACCATAATGTGGCGAACAGGCTGTGTTTTTCATCCTTGGCAGACATCATCCGCTGGGCGATATAGCCACCGCCGCCAGGATCCGCTCCCGGATACCAGCTGCTCCACCACTGCAACCCGATATGCGCGAAAAATGCGCCGGTTGTCAGGGCAAGCGCCCCACCGGTTACTCCTGTTGCTGTCACGCTACCCACCCGGGGGAAGAAATCCAGCAGTTCCGGCGAAATTTTGTTTGTCAATGCTGCCATTCCCCCCACTTCCGGGAGCCGCACCACAATCACAGCCAGGACGACAACACCAATCATCGCGAAGACGAACTGAAAACTGTCGGTCCGGGCAGTGCCAAGCAATCCGGCGGCCGAGGAGTAAATGGAGATAATAATGGCAACGATTGCTACCAACATAAACGCGTTGACCTCGGGAAAGGTCACGTGGAAAATCTTTTCCATGGCCTTGTGAACCCAACCCAGCACAATGGCATTCATGAACAGACCGAGGTACAGTGCACGGAATCCGCGCAGGACAGCCGCCGGCTTACCCGAATAGCGGATTTCGGTGAGCTCGACATCCGTCATTATTCCGGCACGGCGCCATAAGCGCGCAAAAAAGAATACCGTTAACATGCCACCGATGGCCAAATTCCACCAGAGCCAGTTTCCGGCGATACCGTGTTCTGCCACCAGCTCGGTGACAGCTAATGGCGTATCGGCGGCAAAAGTCGTGGCGACCATCGCCGTTCCGGCAATCCACCATGGCATATTTCTGCCGGAGAGGAAAAATTCACCGGTATCTTTTCCGGCCTGCTTCGAATAGTAGGCAGCGATGCCAAAGATAATGAGAAAGAATACAACAATAACCGACCAGTCAATAAACGCTAGATTCATGTCATTACCCTATTACATATCGTTTATGATGATGTGTAATTCCAAAGTGATTTAACAACTTTCCCGAGTATAGAACCCCAAAAATATTTCTTAATCCTTATTAGTATAGCAGGTAATTATTTCGGATTCTCTTAAAATCTTCCAGCGGTGTTTGCCACATGGCAAAGATCTCTTCCGGTGATTTCCCCTCTGCGAGAGCTTTCCGGAAATCATCGCTTCCGTACAGCCGGTCGATTGCCGAATTGCGCCACCGGAATTCGTCCGGATACAGCTGATGCACGGTGGTGATTATTTTCATACCGGTCCGCACTGCCTCGAACTCATCCCGCCTGGTCACATGAATGGAGACACCTTCACACTCTTCTCCCCGGTACTTGGAATTCAGCGCGCGCCCCGGAATATCTTCCGGGGTAAAGGTAATCGGCTCAAACACGACCCCGGCCAGATTCTTCTTATTGAGTTCCTGCGCCAGTGTCTCCCCGTCGATCCAAGGTGCGCCGATCCACTCAAACGGATGATCGGTACCCCGACCTTCGGAAATATTGGTGCCCTCCACGAAACACAATCCCGGATAGACGGTCGCGGTGGAGAGCCGGCTCATATTCGGTGAGGGCGCCACCCACGGAACATCTGTCTCATCCAGCCATAAATGCCGTTCCCAGTTGGTGAGTTTGATCACTCGGGGCTGAAAATCTTCGGGAAACTCCAGCCACTGTTCCCCCACGATCATCTTTGCCAGCTCGCCCGGTGTCATTCCGTATCGGGCGGGAATCGGATATAATCCGACGAAAGATTCATAACCCTCTTTTAGCGGTGGCCCGTCAACAATTGTTCCCGTAATCGGGTTCGGACGATCCAGGATCCAGAACGCAACGCCCTGTTCTGCCGCGGCCTGCATTGCATATCCCATTGTGCTGATGTACGTATAAAACCGCACACCGACATCCTGGATATCGTAGAGAATCACGTCAAGACCTTCCAACATCTCCGGAGACGGTTTGCGATTGGCTCCGTACAAGCTATACACATTGGCGCCCGTCACCGGATCAACGCCGTCCTTGATACGCTGGCCATCCGCCGCATCACCCCGGTACCCGTGTTCCGGTCCGAAAATAGCGTTGATTTTCACACCTGCTTCGACCAATCTGTCCACCACGTGAACCGTATCTTTGTCAACGGCAGTATGGTTAATGACTAACCCCACGGATTTCCCCTGCAGTTCATCAATATAGTTGGTCATTAAATTTTCAATACCTGGCATGACGGTTACAATCTCCTGTGGTTGGTCAGTGTGGGCATATTCCTCATGCTGTATTTGATGGATACTCTTATGCTGCATCGAATCCTGGCCCGGGATGGAACTTACCGAAAATATTATCATCAACAGTACGGAAAAACGAAATAGTTGCCTCATTTGAGTAATGTAACCTTGAGCGTTTTGCGATTGGTGTTGTGCTGTGCTACCACCAGATACGTTCCGGTGGCTACGGCATTGCCATAACTGTCGCGTCCATTCCATTGAACCGCCTCCTTCCTTTCTATGATACGTCCGTCGAGCAGGGTTTGTACTCTCCTGCCCAAAAGGTCGTACACGTCAATCTGAATATTCCCCTGCGCCGATTGCCGCAGATGATACTGAATCGTGATGGTGGCATTAAACGGATTGGGATATGCCGAAAGCAGGTCAAATGTTGCCGGAACTGGTACGTCTCCATTGTCGATGTCAGTGGGAATTTCAAAATAGGTCAGAATCCTGTTCATTACATTGAGCTGGGCCTGAACCGGATAAATGGTCTCAAAGCCGGGGGAAATATACACTAATTTACCTTCCGGAGATCCCAGGCTGAACGAGCCGGTATATGCGATACCGGCACCACCCTGGGTGTCATAATCCGAGCCCTCGTATTTCAACACCACCTCCGCGCCCTCGACCGGATGAATGCCGTCAGGGTAATCCACATGGTAGGTTCCGTGTGTTCCGTCGTCAAAATTGACGGTTCCCAAATCGCCAAAAACCGGACCCTCTCCGAAAAAAGACAGCGGAGAACCGGCGGCATCGGAGATATACTCCGCCTTTAAATAATTTTCATAAAAGCTTTGATCTTCTGTCGATCCGTTCGCTACCAAGTCATAGCCAATCTCTGAACCGGAAACAAGTAATTTACCCCCATTTTCCAGAAACTCCATTACCAGAACCTGTTCGGTGGAATCAAACGTATGAGTTGTGGTCCCTTCCTCACCCAGGAACCAGTCTACCACCTCATAACCAGTTAAATTAATATCCCCGGAGCGTACGGATTCGTTGGATGCGGCATCGAAGTATACACCATTGCCCCAAATTGCACCACCGTGCTGACGGATAAAATCCCGGGTATTCGTTGTTCCACTCGTCCGGTCGAACCCGTTTACTACCAGTACCCGTGGAGTCTCCGGTCCCGGTACAGTGCCAAGCACCTCAGTGGGTTGACTTTCCCCAGCTTCATTAACTGCCGTTATCCGGAAATAGACTACGGTATCTTCCGGGAATTCTGTATAGGTCTGTTTTGGATCAACAAATTCTTCAAACAGAGAGAAATTGACACCGTCATTGGAAGTGTACAGTCGATACCGTCTCGTTCTTTCCGACCGTTCAATTCCGACATCAACGGCGATCCCACGACTGAACCGTTTCACGAAGAATCCATCAGGAGTTGGCGGGGGGATACTGTCGGCTGTGAAGTGGTCTTCCAGCGCACCCCAAAGTTCAGTACGAGAGCCATCGTATCCCAATGCCCAAATCCCGATACCCTGGACATCTTCCTGGAGGGCTAGTTGGTATTTCAGTGATAAACTCAGGCTGTCATCGTACCACCCTTGTTTCCATTCATCTCCGCTTTTGTAACGATACCAGGGAATTTCACCATACTCGGAAGATCTCAGCTTCCCATAAGTTTGGGCCAGTGGTTCCGCAACTTCGTAAACCCTGGAAACCCCTTCTCCGGTTGTCGAAGCTCCGGGTTCAGGCCCTTCTGCGGGCCATTCCTTCCCATAATAGGGAAGCCCCAATATTAATTTATCCCGCTGCCGATCTGTGTTACTCAGATAATAACTTAGTGTATTTGTCACGTTATATCCCGAGCCGGTCAACGGGGAAACCGGGCCGGTATTCGGTGAACCGCCCCAATGATAATTATACCCCATAATCATTAATGCATCACAGGCATTGGCCAACCCACCAACATTAAACCGGTCACTCCAGTTTATTGCCGGCATATCAATTGACACATGGGACTCCGGAATTTCCGAATGGAATTCGGCTGTTAAATTCTGCATAAATGTCACAAAATTAGAGCGCTGCCCATCTGGCATCCCCTCAAAATCGATATTAACGCCATCTGCGCCTGCATTTTGAACGGCTTCCACCAGATTGTCGATCAGGTTTTGCTGATATGTTTCATTGTTCAGAAGTGTTTCAATACCGCTTGAATTAAACAAGACAGCGACCAATAAAACCTTTACTCCGTTGTCATGTGCGGTGTTAATCAGGGAAATCACAGGCCAACCATGCGTATTCTCAAGTGACCCGTCTGAATTTATATCTACCCCAAAATAGGCAATGTGCGTAAGCAGGTCATAGTTATAATTCTGCCAGTCTGTTCCCTTCCAATACGGATGAAAACCATAAATAACTTTATTGAGGTCTACGTCGCTACGCTGTAAAGGGATATGCCCCTTTGCCAGGGATGGGACCTCCTGTTGGAACGTCTGGTTTTTGTATTTATTATGCTGGAACTGGTGAATGCTGTGATAGCCTGCCTGACCATTCACCCCGCTTGTTGTTGTAATTATTCCAATGATTATATAAAGAAATCGCCGCATTGTTTCTCTGATTATTTTCGGTTTTCAGGTAAAATGATGTTACGATTTAAATCATCCAGCGATTCGCGTGCCCGGATCAGATGTGCTTCACCTTCATCAACTAGTACCTCGGCTGGAAGAGGCCTGCCGTTATACTGGCTGGCCAGACAAAACCCATAGGCCCCGGCATCCATAATTGCCACCTGATCCCCAGTGTGTAATTCAGGCACCGACCGGTCTCTCCCGATCCGGTCAGTGTTTTCACAAATTTGACCGGTGAACTCGGTATTGCGGGGCTCCCTCATGGAAGCTTCACCTAACGGGATTATCCGGTGATATGCACCATACAATGCCGGACGCATAAAGTGGCTCATCCCGATATCCAGTCCGGCAAAATATTTATCACTCTCCTTTGTACCGGTCACCGAGGACAGGACAAACCCGCCATCGCCGATGATGTACCGGCCGAGTTCATAGGTAATCACCGGGGGATTCTCCGGATAATGCTCGGTGACTATTTTTCCTACGTCGGCGAAGATCTTATCCAGCTGCAACGGCTTGTCGTCTTTCCGATACGGGATACCAAACCCGCCACCCATATCCACGAATTCGAGGGCGATCCCGAGTTCGGCTTCCAGTTCCATGGCAATCTCAAGCATTCTCCGACAATTCCATGGGAAATAGTCGTTATCCAGGATGCCGGATCCGACCATCGTGTGGAGCCCAAACCGTTCGACGCCATCTTCGGCGGCCAGCCGGTATGCCTCGATTATTTTCTCCCTTGGGATGCCGAATTTCACATCCTTGCCGGCCGTCGTAATGCCCGGAAATGCTCCTTTGCCTTCGCCGGGATTCACCCGGAATGAGACAACGTCGGGCAGCCCGAGCTCGCGACATCTCTGGTATGAGGTAATATCATCAAAATTTACCGGCACATCATTCTGCAGGGCGTATTCCAGGTCTGCGCGGGATTCATAGTTCCCGGTATAGATAAAATGGGTGCCCTCTCTGCTGATATCCCGGGCTGTTTTAAGCTCTCCGGGACTCGAACAATCAAATCCCAACGACGGTTCGCAATCCTGCATCAATTGCAGTAACACCGGATTCTGATTCGCCTTCACCGCATACAACAGTTGGGAGGACGACAGATGCCGGTCCATACTCGATTTCAGCCTCTGGATTTTCTCGCGAATCCTGGCAGCCGAATATACATAGGTCGGCGTCCCGAATCTTTGAACGATCTCTTCAATCAAATCATTATCCGACAGAATTCCCGTAAGCGGGTCAGTAGATATCATTACTCTGTTTTCCCATTCGAAGTTGTTTTACCAAAACGCGACCGGAAGAAAAACGACAGGTTCCCGGCAAGGACCACAATCACACTGCCAACTAACGTGTACAATGGCCAGGCTATTGCCAGACCTTCGCCGGGGAGTAAATCCTGTATGGGACCTTTCACCATGAACAGCAGGGAAACTAACCCGATAAAAAACCCTAAAACTGCATCGAACCGTTGCGGTTTTTTTGATAGAATCCCCAGGGTAAATGCGCCGAGCAAACCGCCGTATGTATAGGACGCGATCCCCAGGCCCAGTTCCACGACGGCCGGTTGCTCACCTGTGGCTCCCAACTGTAATACCGCAAAGAAGAAGGCCGATCCGGTGAGAATTACACCCCAAACCACCGTAATTATCCGTGAAATTTTCAGGTCTTTCTCCTTCGAATTATCCTTTCCCCAATACGGCTTATACAAATCCATGGTGGTGGATGAGGCCAGCGAATTCAGCGAGGAACTTAAACTACTCATTGCCGCGGCAAACAGGGATGCCACAATGAGCCCTGACAATCCAATCGGAAGTTCCTCAACAATAAATTTCGCAAAAATTTCATCATTGGTAGCCAGACCCAGCTGGGCTGCAGTTTGTCCATCATAAAACGCAAACAGCAACAGGCCGATAAACAGAAAAAGACTGAACTGCAGGAAAATAACAATGCCGCTGCCGACCAGCGCCTTTTGGCTGTTTTTCAGGTTGCGTGTGGTCAACAATCGCTGGACAATCAATTGATCGGTGCCGTGAGAAGCAACGGAAAAAACCGCCCCGCCAATGAGCGCCGTAAGAAAGGTATACGGTTGTGCGATGAAATCCTTGAAGGACATGTCAAATCCCCAGCGGATAAACTCCAGTTTGCCCGAATCAGCCGCCAGATTCATGGCCCCGGCGATTCCGTTCGGCAGGTGATTCCACATGATCCCCACCGCAAAGAATGCTCCGCCGATGTACACCACCATCTGCATGACGTCCATCCAGACCACGGCCTTGATACCGCCGATAAAGGTATAAATAATAGTTACCCCTGCGATGGCGATAATCGAAAGAATGTAGACGTGTAAATCGGACATCTCCATAAAGGCGCCACCGAGCCGCAGAATAATGGCCAGTGGTATCGCCGTGGCAAACAGCCGGACGCCATCAGCCAGCAACCGGGTCACCATAAACGTGCTGCTGGTGATGTTGCGCATAGATCCGCCAAACCGGTTACCCAGAAATTGATACGCTGTGGAGAGTTCGCCTTCATGATATGCCGGCAGAAAAAAGACGGCAACAAGTATCCGGCCGGTGATATATCCGAATGTAATCTGCAGGAAAGTAATATTACCGCCATAGGCGACCGCTGGCACACTTATAAACGTCAGGGTACTTGTCTCGGTGGCAACCACCGAAAACAGGACAGCCCACCAGGGGATTTCGTGCCCGCCGAGAAAATAATCCGACGTCGATTCCTGTTTTCCTGCCGCCAGCACACCCGCCACTGCGACACCAATCAGATAGACAACTATAACCACATAATCAATTACGGAAAAACCCACGGGAATTATCCTTTAACTGGTTGATTTATCATGAACAGATTCTTATTGCGCTTGCAGATTCTCCAATTCTTCATCGGTCAGCAGAGCTTTCATGACCGCGTTGTGAAACTTCGGACGAAAATCACCTATCTTGTAATTTTCCCGTGTCGGGTAGACCCGGTTCGTCAACAATATAACAATTGCATCGTATTTCGGGTCGACGAGGATAGATGTTCCCGTGTAGCCAGTATGACCGAATGCCTCGGTGGAGGCATATTCCCCGTATAAACTCCCCTGTCGGCTTGGGGTATCCCACCCAAGTGCTCTGGTGCTTCCCTCCGCGCTATTCTGGCGCGTTGTAAACGTATCAATCGTCGTCGAATTGAAATGCTTTTGCCCGTCATAATAGCCGTTACTAAGGTACATTTGCGCATATCGGCCCAGGTCATCGACTGTGGAGAACAGACCGGCGTGGCCAGCCACTCCGCCGAGGAATGCCGCATTTTCATCATGGACTTCACCCTGGATCTGCTTATTTCGGTACACTTTATCGAATTCCGTGGGAGCGATCTGTCTCCGGAGTTCTTCTGGCGGTAAATATTGTGTGTGGGTCATTCCGAGCGGACGATAGATCTTTTGTTCCACCAATTGGTCCAGTGAATTACGGCCTAATTTCTCCAGGATTTTTCCGAGCATGATGATCCCCAAATCACTGTAGACCGTGGAATCACCCGGCGTATATATCATTTCGGAATTGACGATGATATCCAACACATCGTCCGGATTCTCTGCCACCTCCCAGAATTTGATAAACGGCTGCAGGCCCGCCGTATGCGTCAACAGGTGCTTAATCTTCACACTGTCTTTTAATCCACCGGAAAACTCCGGGAGGTAATCCTTCACCTGTTTGTCCAGGTTCAGGTATTTGGATTCGTACATTTTCATCGCCAGCGGCGTAGTGGCGGTTACCTTGGTCACCGATGCCATATCAAAGATGGTCTCCCGGGTGACTTTTGGTGAATTCTCGTCATAGGTAAAATTGCCAAACCCTTTGGCGGCAAGGACCTTTCCATCCCTGGCAGCATACATAGCCATCCCTGGCGCCACAGAATCGGCAATGCCCTGTTCAATTAACTCAAACACTTCTTTGAACCGCTCATCCTGCAGTTCATCTTTCCAGACATTGCTGTACGGTTCGCGTTCAAGGCCGTGCCCTATTTCGTAACCGGCCGGGAGCGTAATCGGCAATTTGCCGGTCACAGATTGTTCGCCGAACATCGCGGCCGCCACCGTGCGCTGCGATTCGGATGAAGAACTATAGGTCAGGAAGAAACTCCGGGCTTCCGGAAAATACCGCAACAGATAAGGTGTGCCGAATCCGACTGTAATAATCGGTTTATCCTGATCCAACACTTCGGAAAGAAATTCAGCCTGATCTTCCGGCAGGTTGATCGAGCCCTTAAAACTTCCGAACCGCACAAAAACACCAACGGCGACGGCATCTGCGCCTTCCACTGCCTCTTTAGCTTTTATCATAACGCTGTCCGACGCCTGTGGTCCAATGTGATGGATGCCATAATGGTCAACCCGGGCGCCAATACTGGCGGCAAAACTCCCGCCGGGGAATCCGAACCGGATATCGTCGGTGATTACCAGCGTCACCATGGAGTCAATATCCGCCGGTCTAAGCGGGACGGCGTTAATATCATCCTTGACCAACGTAATGGATTCCTGAAACGCCCTGGCCGCCGTCGCGAGGTCTCCGCGGTTCTCCAGTATCTCTTCAACTTTTGCCATATCCGGATAGCGGTTTTCACCAACCCTGACAAATTTCTTGAACTCAAGAATTCTGCGCACGGACTGATCAATGCGTTCTTCGGATATCCGCCCCTCTTTTACCGCATTTAAAACTGTCTCATATGCTAACTCGAGGTCCGGCGGATACAGAATCATATCCATGCCGGCCTGGATCGACTTAACTGCCGCTTCGCCCGGCCAGAATCCTTCCTGCACCCCTCCCATATTCATGGCATCGGTGACGATTAAGCCTTCAAAGCCTAAAGAATCCCGGAGTACGTCAGTAAGTAAATAGGGCGATAAAGTCGCCGGGAGATCGTTTCCGGTAATTTTGGGCATTGCCAGATGGGACACCATAATTGATTTTACTCCGGCATCAATGGCGGCCTTAAATGGCACGAGTTCTACCTGGTTCAGCCTCTCTCGATCCACGTTAATCTGGGGTAAGGATAGGTGGGAATCTACATCCGTATCCCCATGTCCCGGAAAATGTTTCGCTGTTGCCGCCACATGTTCTGACTGTAATCCTTTGATATATTCCACCCCGAATTGCGCTACCATTTCAGGATCTTCACTATAGGAGCGCACGTTGATAATGGGATTGTCCGGGTTGTTATTCACGTCAAGTGCCGGAGCAAAATTCATGTGTACGCCAAGCGCCTGGGATTCCTTTGCCGTTATTACACCCTGCTGATAGGCGTATTCCGGGTTCCCGGTTGCGCCAATGCCCATGTTTTCGGGAAACCTGATTCCCGCAGAGATTCGCATGGGAATCCCCCACTCGAAGTCCGATCCGATCAGGAGCGGATATTTGGCCATCTGCTGGAACCGTGAGATATTTCGTGCCGCCTCGTAGGGATCGCCGCCAAACATGGATAATCCGCCGATATGGTATTCCGTAACCCACCTGGAAATCCGTTTAAATGCCCAGCTGTCATCACTGTAGAAGGTTGCACCGAAATTCGGCATAAACATCTGCCCGACTTTTTCCTCCAGCGACATCATTTCCAGCTGTTCATCAACAGCGTAGCTGGAAAACCCATCGGGTTTTGCTGAGGGTTTCGGTCCACATGTCGCCAACAGGAGGGTTAATCCCAGCAGAATAACGGCTAAACGCGAGTACCATGAATACCGCATAATTGTTCTCCTTGCTTCAGACACCTGTTTCAATTCAATAATGTGTGTTATATAAGTTCAGGGGCGGTTTGTAAAATAACACAAATATTCTCAGATTTTAATGAAAATATTCCGCTTGTACAGGAGCCACATCATCCACAGCCAAAACCCGATATACAACAACGCATACATTAAAGAGGCGTTCACCGGACTGGCTATCGGCAACAGGAGATATTCGTAAATAAACCCCTTCAGGCTTACCGATCCCGCTGCCATGGGGATTTTAATCATATACATGAGTTTCGCCATGAGTCCCGAGAGTACGAAAACCGCAATGGCATTCATCCCATAGATAACAAAGGGCTTCGACCATGCTTTATACCCTTTGATATCGATCAGCCAGAAACACATGGCCAGAAAATGGAGGGCAAATCCTGCGGTGAAGAGCACGTAGGATGACGTCCACAGTCCCTTGTTGATCGGGAACCAGACATCGGCTATCAGACCAGCCACCAGCCCTATATTTCCAAAAAAGAACATGTAAATCGCTTTATCTTTTTTGGATAAATCCGAATGGAGTAAATGGCCGGTTAATATCCCAAACACCACCGTAGCAATAGCCGGGATCGTACTGAGGAGGCCTTCAGGATCCCAGTGCGGTTTCCAGAGATGATTAGGCATAATCAAATTATCAATATAGGTCGCCAGATTCCCTTCCATTGAAAGATCACCAGCGCCATATCCCGGGACCGGAATCGTCTTCATAATAATCCAGTAAAAAATGATCAACCCGAATGCCCAGTACGCGTGGTATTTTGCCTTCCGGAATTCGAGAAAGATTATAGAGGCAAACAGATACGCCACGGCGATACGCTGGAGCACTCCCATAATTCGCATAGTGGAAAAATCAAACAACCGGAAGGGGTCAAGTCGAAACAATGGGAAAATGTGCATAAACAAGCCCAGCCCGAACAGAATGAAAAACCGCCGGATTATCTTTTTGTACACATCCTTTTTGGGCACCCCAATATCTTCCAGTTTGTGGAATGAAAAAGTCATCGCCACGCCGACGATGAACAGAAAGAACGGAAAAATCAGGTCGGTTGGAGTCCAGCCGTGCCATTCCGCATGACCAAGCGGCTTGTAAATATGTCCCCAGCTCCCGGGGTTATTCACCAAAATCATACCAGCAATCGTGATACCCCGGAATACGTCCAGCGAGACCAGGCGCTCTGATTTTTTCACTGACACCATACTCGAATCCTTTTGGTTGAATTATTGGTAAGAGAGATCGTTAATCGTCCAAATACTTTCGTGTTACCCTGGAGGAAATTCCACAGGTGACCTCATATGGTATCACCCCGAGTTTATCGGCCATCTCCCGGATGAAAATTATTTCGTCGCCCTGCTCTCCGAGCACCACGACTTCCTCACCGACCTGCACAGATTCTGAGCCGATGTCTGTCATAAAGGTGTCCATGCTCACATTACCGACGATCGGAAATCGTTTTCCGTGGATAAGTACTGTACCCGTGTTTCCGTATCGCCGCGGGATGCCATCCTCATATCCACCGGAGCACACCGCAATGACGGAATCTTCTGCAGTGCGATAAGTTGCCCCATAACCAATGGGATATCCCGGCGGAAACGTTTTCAGGTACGCCACCCGCGTTTTCAGACGCATCATCTGCTGCAATTCAAACGGATCCCTCAGAGCAGGTGCCGGTGACATCCCATACATTGCCAGGCCCAGACGTACTCCGTCGTAGGCGACATCAGGAAGATAAAGTGTTCCGGCAGAATTCCCCAGATGAAAAAAGGGGAGATCCGCGGGGAAAGATGACCGAATATGTTGGTGGATCCGGCGAAAGCGGTCGACCTGCGTTTTGGTATGGGCCTTCTCCGGCGTATCCGCCGTTGACAGGTGGGACATTACTCCCACCATTTCCAGTCCGGGATCGTCGAGAATTCTTAGGAGAGCACGTTTGTAATCCGTATACAAAAATCCGAGACGCCCCATTCCGGTGTCAATTTTCATGTGGACCTGAATCCGCCTACCGTGATCCCGGACTTCCTCACTCAGGCGTGTATAATCGTCCCCGGATGCGATCACTACCTGCAGATCAAGGTCAAAGACTTCTGAAATTTGGCCAGGCCAGATTTTTCCAAGGATAAGAATCGGAACAGATATTCCGGCATCCCGGAGCTCCCGGGCTTCCTCCACCACGGCGACCGCCAGAATGTCGACACCTTCCTCCACCAGTGCCTTTGCAACGGGTACAGCACCATGCCCATAGGCATTTGCCTTGACAACACCAATGACCCTGGCCGGACTGATATGCTGTTGAAACGCGCGGATATTGTTTCGCAGTGCAGGTATCCGGATTTCGGCAACTACATCACTTCGGGCTGGCACACCACTCCTCTCATCACAGGATTATTACTCCGAAATATCTTCGGGTTACAGGTTGGAATACACAACTTCGCCGCCAAGCAGGGTCATTTTTACCTCGAAATCCTGATCCATTATCACGAGATCCGCATCTTTGCCTACCGCCAGAATCCCCTTATAATGTTCCGTACCTAAAACTCTGGACGGGTTCAGCGATGCCATTCTGACAGCATTGGTCAACGGCAACCCGGCTTGTTTCACCAGTACCTTGATTCCGATATCCAGTGTTGCTACGCTGCCGGCAATGGTACCGTCGGCAAGGTGGGCACCGGTCTCGTCGACCGTGACCTCCTGATCACCGAAAATATAGTCCCCCTGTCGAAAACCGCTGGCTGCCATGGCATCGGATATCAGGATAATACCACCGGAGCCCTTCAGTTTATGGAGCATCTGGATGACAGACGGATGGACATGAATCCCGTCCGCGATGAGTTGAACCTTCAGTTCCCCATGTAAAAAGGCCGCATTGAGCACACCGGGTTTCCGGTGGTGAAACGGCGCCATGGCATTGAAAATATGTGTTACCTGGGCTGCTCCGTTATCAATGGCAACGCTAATATCATCGTACTCGGCGATTGAGTGGCCAATGGACGGGACAATTCCCTCCCGGGCGGCATTCCGGATGATTTCGGTCGTGCCCTTCACCTCCGGAGCAATAGTCATCAGCCGAACGGTCCCCCGGCCGGCATCCCGCAGGTCGGACCAGTCCCTTTTATCGGGCTCCCAGATATACTCCTCGTTAATGGCGCCGTGCATCTTCGGATTGAGATACGGACCCTCCAGGTGAATTCCCCGGATGACATTCCGCCGCGGGTTGGTCCGGATGTATTCTGCCAGCCGCCGGACATCCTGGATGAGCGCATCCTTTGGTTTCGGGTAAAGTGTTGCGAGCACACCGGTTACGCCGCGACTGAGTAAAAATTCCGATATTTCTTCGATTTGGTCTTCATCAGCCTCGGTATAATCCACCCCGACGGCACCGTGAATGTGCAAATCGATAAAGCTGGGGGTGATGATATGCCCTTCCAGATCGTAGACCTCCGCATTTTCGGGAATTTCTACATCCTCCGCCTGGCCGAGTTCGGCAATTTGTTTACCGTGTACGACCAGCACAGCCTCTTCAATTTCCCGAAACGGTGTGACAGCTTTTACATTGCGAAAGACTTTATACATAATCCCTTATCCCCTGAAGGATTTATCGCGGTTTACTTCCTCTCGACAATTCCCTCGTGATGTTCATATTCCAGTTTACTTGCCGCTTCCTTGTCAAGTACAACATGAGCCTGCTGATGCATTTGGACTATCGTCGCCGGGACCATCGCCGTAATCGGGCCCTCCAGTGTTGCCTTAATGGCATCCGCTTTGCCCTCGCTGCTGGCTACCAGCACCAGTTTCCGGGCATCCATAATCGTCCCGATTCCCATGGTAATCGCATATTTCGGGACTTCTTCGGGATCTTCGAAAAAGCGTGCATTATCCTTGACAGTCTTCGAAGTCAGCGTTTTGATTCTGGTTCGCGATCCAAGCGATGAACCCGGTTCGTTGAATGCAATATGTCCGTTTCCCCCGATGCCCAAAATCTGCAGATCTAATCCACCAACTTCGTCCATCTGCTTTTCATACCATTGACAAAAATAATCGATATCGTCCGACATACCATCCGGGATATAGACATGGCGGGGATCAACATTAATATGTTTAAAAAGATTTTCCCACATGAAATAATGATAACTTTGGTCGTGCTCCGGCGGGAGGCCGACATACTCATCCAGATTAAAGGTGGTGATCTTTGAAAAATCAAGTCCGGTCTCCCGGTGCAACCGAATGAGTTCATTGTATAATCCCAGTGGAGTGCTGCCTGTGGCAAATCCAATGACACTGTCCGGTTTCCGGCGCACCTGCCCGGCCACCAGTTCTGCCGCCTGCTTGCTCATGGATTCATAATCATCTTTGATTGTTACTAGCATTGGTTACCTCCTGCGAAATGCATTAAAGTAATTATCTATTCGGTAAGTAAGTTGAATCCATTACAAGCCGGTCTGTAAATGATAAGATTCCCACCGTTATTCTCCGGAATTACCAGGGTAATTTTAGTGATGCGGCAAAGTTATCGCAAGCGATAACAACGACAATTCCCCGGCTGAGTTCCTACCCGTTTTGCAGGAACGGTACCATAAAAAAACCCATTCAAATATTCACTTGCGAACAGAGGAAAACGCCAGTTCTGCCACCTTTCGGCGCAGCGGGTTCAGGTTATAATAATACCCCTCCGTATTCAATCCCATATTCTGCCGATTGGTTAAAAATATCACCGAAAATTGCTCTTCAGGGATGACCAGGACATATGTTCCGGTAAAGCCGGTATGACCGAAGGAACCGTCCGGTGGATTAGTAAATTTAATGACACCAGGACTCATGCCCCAGCCCAGTCCATTGCCGTATTCATCTTTGGTCAGAAACCTGTTTATGGCAGACTCGCTAATAATGTGCTTTCCGTTGTCCCCCCCGCGGTCGAGCAACAAATTCACCAGCACCTGCAAATCGTCAATTGTTGAGAATAACCCGGCATGCCCGGCGATCCCCCCGTTCGCATAGTAGCTATTGCCGTCGTTCACTTCGCCGACCAACGTATAGCGCCGCCAGCCGGTGAAATCATCCACCGCTTCCGTACAGCGATATCCAAAATCGTCGTCCGCCACCATATGCCGCTCGAACGGATTTCCGTGCGAGGTCGCAGCAAATTGTTTTTCCCCAAAATCTTTGGGCCGAAATGTCGTGTGCTGCAACCCCAGCGGATGATAGAGCCGCTCTTTGAGAAACGTATCCAGCGATTGCCCGGATTGTTTTTCGATAATGTATCCGAGCAGCATAAACCCCAAATCACTGTAATGCCGGTCTGCTCCAACATGATACTTCAACGGGAGCTGGCAGATATACTCCAGCGTCTCCTCCGAATTCCGACCGTGATAATACAGGGGCTGCCACTGATATAACCCGCCGGAATGCGTCAGGAGGTGTCGTACCGTCACCGAATCCTTGTGGGGTCCGGAAAATTCCGGCAAATATGTTCTTACCGGTACATCCAGTTGAATTTTCCCATCATCGACTAAAAGCATTACACCGAATGTAGTGGCAAAAACTTTCGTCAGTGACGCCAGGTCGAACACGTGGCCGGTTGTCATCGGTTCGGGATGCGCTAGTTTCACCATACCGTAGTCATACAGATGGGCATACCCGTAGGCCTTCCTGTGCAGAATGTTGCCGGATGTTTGAATTTGCAGGACCGCTCCCGGAATATTTTCCTGTGCGACTGTCTGTTGGACCAGGCTGTCTACCGGGGCAATCACCGGAGACGCTCCAGGCGCCTGGCACTGCTGCAATACCATTATCGATATGACTAACAGCACACCGCAAAATACAAGCGAAGATACGGTACTGTTTCCCATACGGATGTAATCGTGTTTCGCCATTATTTTACCGTGGATAACCTGTTCTCAATCACATTCCACATCGCCGGGTCCTCCTGCCCAAGGCGCCAGACAGAGATCCCGCGAAGTTCATATTTTTCAAGGAGATCCAGTTTCGCATCCAATGATCTTTGATCCTCGATAAACACATATTCAAACAGACCGTCGTTATCCCAGAAGGCCGTATGCACTTTCTGATCCGGTAACCAGGTGATTTCTGCCTGATAACGTTCCAGTAAGCCGGCAACTTCTTCAAAGGATAACCCGCTGGCCCAGACCCGGCCTCCATTCTCGGTATACCTTGGGTACCAGTGGTAGGAATAAAACGGGATCCCCAAGGATAATTTATCTGCGGGTATCTCCTGCTCCAGCGAAAATTGCACAAGGGATTCCACCCAGGAATAGCCGGCAACCGGTCCGGGAGTAGTAAAACGGGTATGCTGTGAATAGGTCATGAGCGAGATATAATCACCGATCTCAGCCAGAGCCTTCAGATCGTATCCCCCGCGCCAATATTCGTGTATATACTTATGGTAGCTGGTAGGACCGGCATAATTTCCGTCCCTGGGAACGACTGCAATAGAGATCTCCATACCAGCATTGTGTAGTGCTTTGGCTGTCCTCCGGTAGTACTCGGTAAAGGCATCCCGGTCATCAATGTGGATATTCTCATAATCGAATTGCCAGCCATCCACTTCAAACTTGTTCCCGATCTCAATCAATTGGGCAATCGCCCGTGCCTGTACCGATTGATCCTGTAAAAACCGGTGAAACTCCTGCTGGTTGAATCCGGCATTCAGCACCAGCGGTACGACCCGGATGTTATGTTCCGCAACGAGTGCCCGAACCCGGCTGTCCAGATCCCCCCAGATAACACCGGAATCCTCATGATAAAATGTCTGGGGAGCCACGACAGAAATGTGTTCGACATGCTCCCGGAAGCTCTGAAAAGAGTCCTCACTGTCCACCATGTAAAACAGGTTTTCCGAAGTATACGGGGATTTGGCAACGACAGGGTCAAACCGGGCAATCACTACTAATGAAAAAAGCAGAAAAACGTGTAGGACATACCTGAGGAAAGAATTCATATTCACACTCCGTTTTGCAGATAGTGAATCTTCGGTGGCGAGCTATCTTGTATAATATACGGGAAGAATTTTCGGTTGGCATGGGGTAATTCAACGCTTTAGTCATGGATGTATCCGTACATTTTAAAAATACCAAAAATCCGACTGGAAGAACTGGTTTGAAAAAGCGAACAGTTCGCTCCAAAGAGGATCTTAAAACTCTATTAAATAATGAACTTTCTTAATTCCCCCTCCGGCCTCTGCTACAATTTTGTTCATTGCTCAACGATTGAAGCAAACAATTTTTCGTTGTCTGAGTGAAACGAGTTTCGAAAAATTGGCGAAATGAGTTGATAGCAATTTCAAAATTGTAGGAGTAGCCTTGACCTTTTCACCATTTTGGGACAAGCCAAAATGGCTTATTGGGAAAAAAGTTCAAACTTAATGAGTCGCATAAATAATCAGTTATCCAGAAACTTTGATGAAGTAGCAAGATCTAAAGAAAAATTATTCCTTCAAAACACTCTGATATAACTCAACATACTTTCCGGCACTCACATCCCACGAAAAATCGCACCGCATCGCATTATCCCGCAGAAACTTCCACAATGCTTTATTTCTGAACGTACGGATTGCCCGTTCGATTGTCTCCACGAGGGCGTCAGCTGTGTATCCACGAAAGGAGAAACCATTACCCTTTTTTGAATCCGGATTAAAATCCTCTATTGTATCAGCCAGTCCTCCTGTTGTATGCACGATGGGTATGGTTCCATACTTCAGGCTATACATCTGATTCAGGCCGCACGGTTCATATTTCGAAGGCATCAAAAACATATCTGATCCGGCTTCTATCAGGTGCGCCATGGGGTTGTTATAGGCAAAATTGACCGCAACCTTCTCCGGGTAATCCTCCTTGGCCTCTTCAAACAGATAATGGTACTTTTTTTCGCCGGTTCCCAGAATCACCAGATGCAAATCCATGTCAAGGATATCGTCCAGCGCCTCATCGATAAGATCAAAACCCTTTTGGTCAACCAGTCGTGATACCATTCCGATGATTGGCGTACTTTTCTCAGCCATTATCCGATTTTTCCTGAGCAGTTCGTCCCGATTTTTAGCCTTCCCGCTGATATCTTTTGCCGAGTAGTTATACGGAATCAGGTCATCATGCTCCGGAGACCATTCGCTGTAATCCACGCCGTTCAAAATACCGGAAACGTCATCTGCACGTTCCTTTATGATATCCTGCAAACCGAACCCGAATTCTTCCGAAGACATGATCTCTCTGGCATAGGTGGGACTGACCGTATTGATCTTATCCGCGTATTTCAACGCGATCTTCATAAAGTTGACATCCCCATCGTGTTCAAACGCTGAGTTATTCTCAAAAACGGCGTCCGGGAACCCGGTTTTTTCCAGCACCTTCTTGTTATGGGTCCCCTGATATCCCATGTTATGAATTGTATAAATGCTTTTCATGTCCTGTACCACGGGAAATTCATCCGGCAATTCCTTTATATAAGCGGGTAATAGTGCGGTATGATGGTCATTGCAATGCAGGATATCCGGAGTCCATGTTCCCTGTTGAAGCCATGCAAGTATACCACGCATAAAAAAGATAAACCGCTCTGCCTCATCCGAGTAACCCTTTCCGGTCTGCTCATTTACATAAATACCGCCGCGGTTAAAAAACTCCTCATTCCGTACAAACAATACCTGCACATTTTTCGATTCGGGCAGGGTCGTGGAGATTATTTCCGCGTCATAGGTTTTCTTGCCAACGGTCACTGAAAAAGTCGCCACATCCTCGATCGTGTAGTTTTCGAACGGAATGCTGCTATATCCCGGTGTAATGATCTTGATGTCAACACCCTGTTGTTCCAGTGATTTCGGCAGGGCACCCGCTACATCTGCCAAGCCCCCGACCTTCGAAAACGGCGTGACTTCTGCTGTGGCAAAAAGGACTTTCATACAAATCTCCCTGTCCTACATTCAAGGTTTAAATTCCTGTCTGAAGGAAAAATGAGAAGTAAGATGTTAAAATACAAAAGGTAAATAATAAGTGAATGAGATTGCGAGGCGGGTAATAGCCTTGGAATTTCATTCCAAGGCGTTCTGCAGTAAATTCAATACAACGGGATTTCCCGACACCGGTCCGATTTATCGGACTTTCACTGGGGATAACTGCAATTGTTACCCTTTATTGAAAAACCGCTGAACCTGTCATTCTGAGTGAAGTGTAACGGAACGAAGAATCTCCTAGACTCACCGCTCATGAGTCTTATAAAGGAGATCCTTCGGCTTCGTCCAAAAACCGGACTTCGCTCAGGATGACAGATATGTGGCTCCTGAGCCTTGCAGAGGAAATCCTTCCCTATCGCTCAGATCCGTAAGGAGCTCCAGAAGGAGCCCCTGCCGGTGCCTCTGTTGAGGGATGACAAAATATAATCTGCGGAAAAGAATCTTTACAAAAAGAGGTTCTTGAGCTCTTAACCTACTCTTTCAAATACGCTGGTATCGGCTCATCGAACGTTTTGTAAATCGTTTTTAGGGCACTACAAAACAAATGGTCGAACACTTCGTCATGATCTGAATTATTGTGATGTCCATACCACCAGAACCAGTCACTGCCTTCAGCCTGGAGGAGCGCCTGTTCCACCTTCTCCGGAATTCCGATCCCCTCTTCGCGTTTGCGGTTGACAAGATCGATCGTTTCATTCAGCGCGTCCCAGGCCGCGTTTTTTTCCGGATGCCCGATCCAGATGTGAAAGTCCGCACCAATCCACGAACCGGGATGCAGCCATTGTAACTCCCGCTCTAAAGTAGCAGATTCCAGATACTCCGAAAATGTGGTTGTCTGAATACGTTCGGATTCGCTCAGTGACTGATATAGCTGTTCAAAGAATGGTTTGCCATTCTGCTCAAAGTGCTCCCAGGCGTTTTCCCCGTCCATAGTGATCACGGCAACGTATGGAAAATCATCATCGGGAAGCGACTCATCAATGCGACGCAGGTGACCCATGAAATCTTTGACAGCGTCCTCCCCGGATAAGTTAGCGTATCGAAACCCGATCAGGTCAGACAAGGACTGGTCCCGGAAAAATACGGTTACATCACCGGATTTCGTGGAAAACCGATACGGTTGGTACATTGCCTCGCTGTTCAGATAGGCAGGCTCTGCATTGCGGGAAAGTGATCGGGCCAGTACATTACTGTCTGTGGTAATCCACCGGATACCTTCCTGTACTATCATGGTTGCGGTATCCTCGCTTACCGACCCCTCGGAGGGCCACATCCCGGTGATGTCCCAACCGGCGAGTTCCTGTAAGGCTTGTTTGCCAAGGCGAATCTGCTTTTCCGCCTCCTCAGGATGCCGGAAACGCTTCAGAGGCAAATGCACGCCCGGCATGGAAACTCGCGCAACTTCGGAATCAATCAGCAGCGGTAAAATCGGATGGGCATACGGCGTTCCGGAGATCTCGATCTGTCCGGATTTGCGCAAGGCTTCGTACCGGGGAATAATATTTCCAATTGCCTTTTCGTGGAGGTCTAACACCTGTCGCTTGTCCGCTTCAGTGAAGTTCCGGTCTTGTGTTATTAGGGACTGGATTTCGGCATTTTCGCGCAGATGTTCGCCGGTCCATCCCAGCAGAAACCAAACCTGCAAATCCCGGATATCCTGCTCCGTAAACTGTTGGCGAACTTTTTTAAGTCGTGCCGGAGTTGTGTCATCACCGCGTTGCTTTTTGAGTTCTGTGTACCGTACGGAACGTTGGATAATCCGCCTTTCATTCGCCATGAAATACTCTTGCAGAAGAAAAACCTGTTCCTCTGCCGTCAAATCACTGGCATCTTTCCGGGTAAGATGCAAATATTCCTCGTCAACAGATTCGAAATCACTGTAATCCGCAATTTGCTGGATCAGAGACGGCACAAAATTGACCACACCTTTGATGTCAGGATGCCGCTCAAGATGCCATACCATATCAGTGTAATCTTTGGTCGCGTGCAACCGCGTCCAGGGCAACTCATAGGTTCCCGTCCCGGGGTTTTTATAGAACGGCTGGTGCATGTGCCACTGAAAAATGAGATAGAGGGGTTGCTTTCTGCTCATAGTGCGTTTGTATCCTGTATAAAATTCGAGGTCACAGTTACGGTAAATATCGGTGGTAGTCTACTGAAAAGAAGTGACTTTTAAAACAAGTTGAATGGCGTCCTGTTCTCCCGGCGCAATCTTCAGGGGGAACCGTGGCAGAACCACTGAACTCTGGTAGATCCGTTCAAAACCCGATTCGGACATAGAAACCGTGTGAATCGGAAACCTCCAGAGATCGAAGGTCCGATTTGCCGAGAGTTCCAAGCGGAAGTGATCCCATTCATTATTGATGCCCACGGATTGTACATTCGGGTTTTCCGCCTTTGCGTTCATTTGATATTCTTCCGGGCGTTCTCCCATAACCGTAAAATACCGATCATCGCTCTCCCCACCCAACAGACTGAAATTACATTCCGGGGCAAAAACCGTTTCGAGCAGATTGCCCCCTTCGTTCCGAAAATCATAGTGAACCCGGATAGTGTCATCTTCCAGGGTAATAGTTTTACGGACGGTAACCGGTTGGTGATTAACCCGGCCTGTCCGTGTAAACCGCACAGTATTCGAATCCGCTTTTTCAGCCGACCAATGTCCCAGCACAAAATCGCCGGCATCCGGATATTCATTCCGGGCTACCTGCTCCAGATGAATTCCGGGATCAAGAAAATGATCCAAAAAGGACTGGCGCGGATGCCAGTCATAAATTAAATACTTGTCCAGATCAGATTCCTTGGCTACCGGCCTGTCATGGATATTGCTGCTGGCGCCCTCGCCACTCTGTGCTTCTGTCACCTTTGTATGATAGCTTTCTTCGTATCGGCGTAGGGTATTAATCAGGTTGAAATTCGCCGGTAAATAATCAAGTTCTACCAGCGCGGCCCCGGCAGAGGGTTTCCAAAACATCTGTAATGTTTGGCTCCGTCCCACGGTCTCGTCATTACCGTCCCGGTCTATATCGATGAATTCCAGGCGGCCGGTTTCTCCCATTTCCTTTGCCAATTCCGTTTCGCCAGCCAGTAACTTTTTGTAGAGCGCATCACGGAGGTGCGGCAGATATAATCCGCCAAAGATACCATGCCAGTAGGCACAATTGCAGGTCGCGCGCCAGAGTTCATTACGAATCTCCGTATGGGCATCCGAGCCATTGGTGAGATGACGATATTTTTCGAGCTGATGTAAAACCCGTTTATGGATCCAGTTACTTTCCTCGTATTTCGCAAAGAAATTCCGCCAGATGCCTCCCTTGATAAACGGCTGATACTCCTCCAGTTCCCCGTTTTCATCCAGATGATGAACCCATCGTTCAAACTTGGCACCCATATGTGCCGGGAGCGTCCATTCGCCCATCTCAAAATAGGAGCCGGTGGGAAGGTATACCCGGCCCTTTGCCCGGTTTTCATGGTAATAGTCGCTAAAAGTCTGGGTCTGCAGCCAGTCAGAATTTTCCTCGAGTGCGGTAAAAAACCGGTCCAGCCACTGCTCTTCATAAACGGTACCGTAAGTGCCCGGCCACACACCGAATTTTTCCCCATCGTCTGCCATGACAACCGCATTATCCCCTGCCTCGGTAGCATACTTCCGCATAAAATCCACTGAGGCTTGCGGGTCCTCGAACGGAATAAGATATCGCAGCTGTTGTTTGATCGGGAAAATGTCCAGAATTTTGCCCTGTTCTTCCGTATGGAAATACCCGGTGAGTTCCCGGTCACGCTTGCCGGCACTGATAAAATGTGCGTCATCAACCGTGATATATTTGATGCCAGCTTCATTCAGCGGCTTGGCCAGATGCGGTTCCCATACCCGCTCAGTCAGCCAGAGTCCCTCAGCATCATAATTAAATCGTTCCTTGATATACCGGGTTAATTTATAAATCTGACCGATTTTATCCTCGTCGGGGATAACGGCGAGGATAGGCTCGTAAAAGCCGCCACTCATGAGTTCAATGTTGCCACGCGCCACTAACTGCGCAATCCGGTCCACATATTCCGGGTGATGCGTTTCCAGCCACTCCAGCAGACATCCGCTGTAATGTAGGGACATCGCAATCCCGGGGTGTTTTTCCAGTACATCGATAAACGGTTTATAACTCTTCTGATACGCCTCCTCAAAGACAAAATCAAAATTTCCCACCGGCTGGTGGTTATGGATTCCAAATAAAAAATTTACTGTTTTCATATTCCCCGCTTTTATCTCGTAACTCGGTTCCTAGCTACGTTCGCGCCGAAATTTAGATGCAAAGCCACGAAAGTGCAAATATAATAACACATTTTTACAGGATATGTGCAATTTTATCCCCTTCCCCGCCAGGGAGATTCTCACGGACTCTCCCGTTGATATTTTTGGAGTAATACCTTACAATTCTTAATGTCAGGAACGAACGAGAAACACAGTAATATCACGAATGAGGTGATATACATGAAACTCGCAAATATCCAACACGAAAAAAACGTTGCCCTCCGGAAGGGTGATGCACTCATCGTCGTTGACATGCAAAACGATTTCATGCCCGGGGGAGCACTGGCTGTTGAAAACGGCGATTCGCTCGTACCCGGTATTAACAGCCTGATGGAAGAATTCAACAACCAAAACCTCCCTGTGATTTTTACCCAGGACTGGCACACGGAGAACCACAAATCCTTCGCCAGTGCGCATGAAGGCAAAGACCCGTTCGACGCCCACGAAGAACCGGGCATCGGGCCGGTGCTCTGGCCGGATCACTGCGTCCAGGGCTCTGACGGAGCGGACTTTCACACGGATTTGGAGACAACCTACGCGCAAACCATCATCCGAAAGGGTTACAATCAGGAACGTGACAGCTATTCAGGCTTTCTGGAAAACGATCACGCCACCGAAACCGGCCTGGACGGCTACCTGCAGAATCGCGACATCCGGCGCATCTTTGTCTGCGGCCTTGCCATGGATTATTGCGTCTTCTTTACTAGCGCAGATGGAGCAGACAAAGGCTACGACGTCTTCTGTATCTCAGATTTGACACTCCATGTTGGCTCGCCGAAAGACAGCGTCTCCAACGCCCTCGAGACTATGCAGGAAAAAGGCGTGGTCTTTGTGGAATCCGATAACATCAGGTTCGACAGCAAACACCAAAGCAAAGCCGCGTAATTGATTTAAGGATTTCACACCCCGGGATTTCATTCGGAGACCCAAACCAGTATTGGGTGGGCCCTCCACCACCGGATGGAATTCCGGGGGTTTTTCTAGAGCAAAGAACTGTCATTTCGAGCGAAGCGGAGCGGAGTCGAGAAATCTCTTTTTGACCTCACCATCTTTCCCTCTCCAAGGTAAGGAAGAGGAACCACGCTTTTAAAATCCACTATATAAATGCGGTTTAAAGCCCCTCTCCTAACTTTAGGAGAGGAGTATGGAGTCAGGTCTTTACCCTCCTTGGAATGAGATTCCAAGGCTGCACCTAAATCCTTAATAGCCTCGCAATCTCATTGCGAGGCGACGAAGAGTAATCATTCTCCCAACAACCGCTCCCTTGTATACTCCAACAATCCCCCCACTTCGATGATCTCCACCACAGACTCCGGAAATCCGAGAAAAGTAAACTCCTGGTCATTTGCCCTGATGATTCCATTGCGCATGTTTAATGTGAGCGAGTCTCCGGTTTCAACTTCATCTACAACGGCTGGACACGTAATAACCGGCAGCGCATTGTTAATGGCGTTCCGGTAGTAAATTCGTGCAAAGGACTTCGCAATAATCGCGCTGACGCCGGCTTCCTTCAGACAATTCACCGCCTGCTCCCGGCTCGATCCGCTGCCCCAGTTTTTGCCCGCCACAATGATGTCGCCCGGCTCCACGTTTTCCGCAAAATCCGGGTCCAGGTCCTCCAGCGCATGTTTTGCCATCTCTGAAGGTTCACTCACGGTATAGGTGTATTTTCCCGGAAAGATCACGTCCGTATTCACATTATCGCCATATTTCCAGATTCGCCCGCCGATAGATTCCCGCATATCACATTTCTCCGTTGCCATTAGTTTGCGGTGCCGCGATATATCCGGTCAGGGCACTGGCTGCCACTACCGCCGGGCTTGCCAGGTAAATCTCGGCGTCGCGGGTGCCCATGCGTCCCTGGAAGTTCCGGTTCGCGCTGCTGATGCAGACTTCTCCCGGCGCCAATACGCCCAGGTGATTTCCCATACAGGCGCCGCAACCCGGCGGACTCACGACCGCACCCGCCTTCACCAAATCGCTGATATATCCGGCGTCGGTTGCCCGCTCCAATACCTCTGATGACGCCGGGACAATCATGAGTCGCGTTCCTTGCTTAATCCGCTTGCCCCGCACCACGTCCGCTGCGGCTGCGATATCCGTCAACCGGCCATTGGTACAGGTACCGATATATGCCTGGTCCACCCTTTTTCCGGCCATTTCTCTCAGCGGCACCACGTTATCCACGGTATGCGGTTTGGCGATGACCGGAGTTAATTCTTCCACATCGATTTCGATAACTTGTTCATACTCTGCATCGCCGTCAGGATACAAAGCCGATTCCTGGATCTGCGAAAGCGCATCCGCTTCAGAAATTCTGGTCCGTTTTGCCAGGCGCGGCGCCAGCCAGTCAAAAACGCTCTCGTCCGGTTCGATATACGCGTTCTTCGCTCCGAATTCCGCCATCATGTTGACGAGCACCATGCGATCTTCTACAGTAAATTGCTCAATTGCCTCCCCGGTGAATTCCACGGATCTATAAAGAGCACCGTCTGCACCGAATTTTCCGATGAGCGATAATGCCAAATCCTTGGAGGTCACATTCGGAGGAAATTCTCCCTTGAGCCTGATCTGGATCGATTCCGGTGCGCGCAGCCAGAGTTCGCCCGATGCCCAGATCGTTGCCATCTCGCTGCGACCGATGCCCGCGCCGAAGGCACCAAGCCAGCCGAAATGCGGTGTATGCGAGTCGGCGCCCAGGATAATTTGTCCGGGCAGGATCAACGCCTCTTCGCTCAATACCTGATGGCAGATGCCTCGCCCGACTTCGAAGAAATTCGCGATGCCCTGTTCCCGGACAAATTCCCTGATCACTTTGTGATTTTCCGCGTGCTTCACCGTGGGTGCCGGAGCCGCATGATCCAGCGTGATAGCCATCCGATCCGGCGCCCACACTCGTTCGACGCCCAGCGATTCAAAATACGACCGGATCGCCGCCGAATTATCGTGACTCAATGCCCGATCCGGTTCAACGGTGACCACTTCTCCGACTTTTACGTACTCTCTTCCCGAACCGCGCGCCAATACCTTTTGCACAAAAGTTTGCGGCTGATTTGAATTTCCCATTTATGCCTCCACGACTTCGGCCACGGATTCCTCGACGGACGTCTCATTCGTTGCATAGTGATACAAGAGCGCGTCTACATCATCCAGGGTCAGCTTCCTGTTATCTGCCAGCACTTTGATCTGGCGGGTCAGCGCTTTGACCGACGCATCATCCATGGCGAGATTCAGTTGGTCCGCCCGCTGCCGCACGGCGTTCCAGCCGGTCAGCCGGTGTGCAATGTGGATGTAGCGCTCCAGTCCGAAATCCTCGGGATTCAGTATCTCGTAAGTCTCCGGGTTATTGAGAATCGCCTTGGCGTGGATGCCGGCCTTGTGTGTGAACGCCGAGTAGCCGGTGATGTAATTATTGAAAGGGATATCCACGTTAACTAACTCAGCCAAGTAGTGATCGAGTTCGTTCAGCATGGTGATATCGTACTTGTCGACGAGTGAGTTGTCCGTGGCGTACAGCCGGGCAATTAGCCCGCCCAGCGGGGTGATGCCGTTGCGCTCGCCGATGCCCAGCACGCTGGTATCGATGTGCGTCGCGCCGGCCTCCAGTGCCATAAATGCGTTAGCCACCGCGCAGCCACTGTCGTTGTGTCCGTGGAACTCGATATCGCAATTCACCCGGCTCCGCAGTTCGCTCACCAGTTCATAGATTTTCAGCGGCGCCCCCACGCCGACCGTATCAGCCACGCCGACGCGGTTGACACCCAATGCGTCCACTGCCTCGTAGATCCGAAACAGATCCTCCGGCTCGGATCGCAGACTGTCCTCGGTGCTGAAGCGGACTTCCACTCCCTGCGACTGGAGATATTCGATGACCTCCTGCGCCAGGTCGATGATCTCCTCAATGGATTTCCCGTGGCTGAACTTTCGGAGATACGAAGACGTACCGATGACTACGTCGACGCCATCCACGCCGGTTTCCACGGCGATTTGCGCATCGCCGACCGTGCATCGTGTGTGAGTCAGAATTTTCGCCTGGTAATCCTGGCTCACGATCTCCTCGATGTCCGCCTTGCTCTGTGGTGATGCACACGGGGAAGTGAGTTCCAGGTACTCCACGCCAAATTTGTCCAGCTTCGACGCGATGCGCTTCTTTTCATCCGTGGTAAAAAACGCGTTCACGAACTGCTCCCCTTCCCGCAGCGTCGATTCGATGATGGCAAATTCCCCGATACTCATTGTTCTTCCTCCTGTGCTAAGTGCTCTAAAACGTTCGTTACGATTGTGATACTTCGTTGATATTCGTCCAAATCGATGTGTTCGTTCGGTGTGTGATCCAGGCTGGAATCGCCTGGCCCGTATGCCAGGATTGGGCAGTTCCACGCCGGTCCCACGATGTTCATGTCGCTGGTTCCGGTTTTCCGTTTGAACCGCGGTGTGCCTCCACCGTCCCTGATGGCGCCCAGAAAAGCCCGGTGCAACGGTGTCCGCCGTGACCCGGAAAATGCGGGCACCGCTTCGACCGTTTTGAATTCTCCCGGTTGATCAGTGAGTTTTTCCAGCGATTCGATAAGCTGCGCCGGTCCCAGGTCCGGTGGCAATCTGAATGCGAAAGTCGAGCGCACTGACTGATACGCATCTTCATTGGATGTGGCGATTTCATTAATGCGGCTCTGCAACTGAATAAATTGCTTCGAATTATCGTTATTATAACTGGAAGTGAACTGTCGAATGCCTTCCCAACAGGTGAAAGCATCATCCGCCGCGGAGGTCTCGTCCGCCGCCGGATGCGTCCACGGTTTGCGGTGCGAATATTCCACCAGCAGGCGTCCCTTGTATCCGATGGTCATTGCGTCCCAGCCGCTGGGCTCGCCGATGATACAATACTCCGGTCGGTACTTGTCCACAATATACCGCGCACCTTTCGATGTCTGGACTTCCTCCTCCACCACTCCGACCACGATGATTCTGGAATTCCCATTCGTTTCGGCTTGTGACGCCGCCTGCACGAACGTCGCCATGGGACCTTTGGCGTCCACGGAGCCGCGGCCGTACAGTTGTCCGTCCTCGATGCGCACGGGCGGACCGCCCGGTACCGTGTCGATATGCCCGAGCAATACGACATCCCTGGGACCATCACCGATAATTCCGACGGTATTGCCAGCCTCATCGATAGTCGAGTCGAATCCCAGGTTTTCCATGGTATCGGTGAGATATTCGGCGAGTGCCTGCTCCTCCCCGCTGACACTGGGAATCTCCACCATCGACTGCAGCATCTGAATCGGATCAACCGGCATGTTGCGCTTCCCGCCGGGATCGTACCGGCATCGCTTTGAGTATTTCGACTGTCTCATTCAGTACGATCTTCCAGTCATCCTGCGGGATATTCAGCGGAGGGAGTAACCGCAGAACCGTCGATCCTGACGGCAATCCCAGAATACCCCGATCCATCAATCGCTTGAGGACCGGCGTAACGCGTACCCGCAGATCGATGCCGATCATCAAGCCCAGTCCACGGACTTCCCGGACACAATCCACGTTCGCCAATTCCTGCTGCAGATAATCAAGGCTCGTCCGCCCGAGTCGCCGCGCCCGTCCGGGGAGTTGCTGATCTTCCAGCACCTGCATAGATGCAAGACTGGCAGCACACGCCAGCGGATTGCCGCCGAAGGTCGATCCGTGGCTGCCAGGCGCTAATTGTCCCAGCGATTCCCGGAAGACCACGGCTCCCATGGGAAAGCCCCCGGCAATACCTTTCGCCAGTGTCAAAATATCCGGCTGCACTCCATATCGATGAAACGCGAACCAGTCACCGGTTCGTCCAAATCCAGTCTGGATTTCATCGAAAATGAGTACCACGCCGCGATCATCGCAGATATTTCGAAGTGCCTGCAGATATTCCTCCGCCGCCGGAATAATGCCGCCTTCGCCCTGCACCGGTTCGATCACCACCGCCGCCACATCTTTGGTTATAGATTCTTCGGCTGCGGCAATGTTATTCATTGAAACATGGTGCACGTCGTTCAACAACGGCTGAAACGGCTTGCGATATTTCTTTCGCCAGGTCAAACTCAACGCGCCAAACGTTCTGCCGTGAAACCCGCGCCTCACTCCGATGATCCCCGAACGGCCGGAGACGTACCGGGCGAATTTGAGCGCCCCTTCCACGGATTCCGCCCCGGAATTGGTTAAAAATGCGTGGGCGAAATCGGCGCCATTGTTTCGGTTGCAATGGGTGATTAATCGTTCCAATAATTGCGCCCGCCGGTCGTTGGCAAATATACCCGGACAGGAGACCAGCCGGCGTGACTGCCCGGAGATAGCCTCCGCTATCGCCGGATGCGCATGTCCGATGATGACAGCACCCTGTCCGGCAACGCAATCGATATATGAGTTACCAGCCTCATCCCATACTCGCGCTCCTTCCCCCTTCACCAGGGTGATTCCGCGAAATCCATAGGCGCCGCTCCCATATCGCCGTTCCGTTTCCAGATAATCCACTAGGCCCTCCCTTCCTGTATTAATTCTCCGGATTCATCCGCAGATACCAGTCGAGAAATCCGGGTTCCGTTTCCGTTCAATACCGCATTCAGCGGTTCAGTAACTGCACTTGCGCCGATGTATACTTGCTCAACTCCGTCGTCCAATGCTTCCCCTGCCGCGAGCAGTTTAATTCGCATGCGGCCTTCGGCGTTATCCTGCATAACTCTGTCGATCTCATCCAATTCAATGTCGGTTATCAAAGATGTTGGATCCTCCGGATCTTCCAGCACACCGGGGGCCCCGGTCAACAGAACCAGTCGCGAAGCGTGTATTTCCCCGGCGATGGCAGCCGCAGCCCGGTCACCGTCCACATTGATGATTTCGTATTCATCGCTGATGGCCGGCGGTGATACGACCGGCAGATAATCGTTGGTGAGCAACATCCGCAGCAACTCCGCATTCACCTGGGTGACTTTTCCCGTATAATCATCTCTGAGAATTCGCTGCCGACCGTTTTCCTGGACACGGATAGCTTTTTTCCTGGGACCGGAAAGGAGCCGTCCGTCCAGACCCGATAAGCCGACCGCGTTCACGCCCTGCGCCTGGAGTTGTCTGACGATTGACGTATTCACGTCCCCGGCGCAGACCATCGCAAAGATCCCGGCGGTTTTGCGATCAGTGCGACGGCTGGTAAACCCGGACGGCGACTGAACGAACTGCGGGGGATGACCGAGATTCGTCGCCACTTCGTTGACCCTGGCGGATCCACCATGAACCAAAATCCAGCGTTCGCCGGTCTGCCAGTGCTCCGCCAGTTCGTCTACCAACGGCTCGATGGCGTTGCCTTCACCGCCGCCAATTTTCACTACATTTATCTCAAAATTCATTTCTCAATCCTTTTCACTTTTACCATTAGATTGGGTGCAGTCCTGGAAATTCGAGTCCGGTGCGTTCATCAAAACCGCTGGCGATATTCATTGATTGGACAGCGCTCCCCGCCGCGCCTTTCACCAGGTTATCGATGGCGCTGACCACGACGGCACGATTCGTGTTTTCATCCACCTCCCAAGCGATATCACAATAATTGGATCCCGCCAATATTTTGGGCTCCGGGAAGCGATAGATACCGCTCCGGTCCCGGATGATCCGAACGAACGGTTCCTCGTGATACACATCCCGATAACACTGCCACAGATCTTTGTCGCTGAGAGGCTCGGTGAGAAAAACATGACACGTTGCCAGGATGCCGCGCACCATTTCGATGGCGGTGGCAGAGAAAGACAATTGGTTTTGGTCAAGTTGCAATTCCTGTAAGATCTCCGCCTGGTGCCGGTGGCCGGTTGGAGCGAACGACCGTACCGATCCGGCGCGCTCCGGATGATGCGATGAGAGCGATCCGCTGGCGCCGCCTTCGCTGGAGCCGACCTTTACATCTGCTACAACCCGCCCGATAACTCCAGCCTGCGCCAGAGGCCAGAGCGCTAGGTTGACCGCCGTGGCGTTACAGCCGACACCGGAAATGAATCGGGCGTTCGCCAGGTTTAGCCGCTCAATCTCCGGCAGCCCGTAGGCGAATTGTTGTCGGTAATCCGATGCCTGACCTTCTTTTCCGTACCACTGGCGGTGCCGCTCCGGATCACATAAGCGAAAGTCGGCAGAGCAATCGATGAGCAATTTTGCCTGATCTGCAAAGGACTCGATCCGCTCCGGTGTTTCGCCGTGCGGCAGACACACGAACAGCACATCGGCGGGTTCGAATTGCTCTATTATTCTGAACCGCAGATTCGTTCGTCCCCGCAGATTCGGGTGTAGGGTTGTCACCGGGCGACCGGCGAATCGCTGGGAAGTCACCTGCGTCACTTCGCATTCGGGATGATATAGCAAAATGCGGAGCAGTTCTCCGCCCACGTAGCCCGAACCGCCGACGATTGCCACATTTAGCATAAGGCCTCCTCAGCTGGTTCGGTTGCCAGATGCGCAGTCTCTTCCTGTGCAACTTTTTCGAGGTACTCTACAATTTTCGCCGGGATATCCACGCCGGTCGGCTCCACCGAGTTACGAAATTCCATGGTATGATTCACCTCGTTGACAAGCAATCCGCGGTCGATTTCGAAGAGATCCACCGCGAGTATGCCACCCCCAATTGCGTCGGATGTCCGGGCGCAGAGTTTTGCAAGTTCTCCAGTGACCGGATATTTTCCGGCCTCACCGCCACGAGACGTATTGGTAATCCAATGATCCGAGCAACGCTCAATTGCACAGACGGTCTCCCCGTCTATGACGAACGCCCGAATGTCGCCGCCGGGCTTGTCGATGTATTCCTGGATATAAAACAAGGAATGTTGCACGCCACCCAATGTCTTTTTGTGCTCCAAAATCGCTTCTGCGGCGTCCCTATCGTTCACCCTGGCCTGGAGCCGTCCCCAGGATCCGACCGGCGGCTTGAGCACCACTGGATACCCCATCTCCTCAATAACCTCTATAGCGCTGGTCGGAGTATATGCTACCGCAAATTCCGGCTGGGGAATTCCGGCAGATGCCAGTAATCGCGAGGTTTCGATCTTGTCTCCGCACACCCGAACTACCGATTGTGAATTCACTGTTCGCACATCGACGGATTCCAGGAATCCCAGCGTGACCAGAGAACGGGAGTGACTGATAGATCGGTCCAAAACGACACCGAACCGGGCCCAATCATCGTTGGAAGTACTACCAAACCGCAGGTTATTGTCGTTCAGGATTTCGTAATCGATTCCGGCGTTTTCCATGGCCTGGAACAGCATTTTTTCTTCCAGGCGGATACGGTTGACGATTATTCCGAGTCGCATCGGTTATTCGCCCCAGTCCTCTTCGATTTCGGGCGCCAGATCGACTTCCACCGGATCGGTGGAAAGCACTTCCAACTCCACACCGCATTCGAAGCATTGCAGGATTTCGTGCGCCATGACGCCGGTATCCAGTTCTACTCCTCCACCGCATTCCGGACAATCGACTGTTTGTTCAACTGTGAGTGTTTCCATTGTTTGGTTCTCCTTTGTTTGGGTTTTCGACATAAAAAAAAGCGCCGAATCTCTTTCGAGATCCGGCGCTTTAATATATTGCGTATGTTATAAGAAGCTAGAACAAGGCACCAGACCCCGGGTATGTGATCAGTTTCTTAGCCTTCTTCTGCTTCTTCAGCGCATCGATTGCAGTCATGACGTACTCTTCCCTCGCTTGAGCATAATTACTCAACTGAAGATTTAATCCGTCTTTGATTTGGTTCGTCATTTCTGAATCGATTTGCGTTTTTGCTTTTGCTAATTGAAGCGTTAAGGTTAGTGATTGGTTTTATCCCTGTCAAGGATTTTTTAAAAATCATCCGGTTAAACCGAATAGAAAGGGGCAAATGCGAAGAAATCATTTGATAAAGATCATCATCTTCAAAGTAATCATCCGCTGCGTTTATCTGGCCAGGCACTGAGAATGCTCCAATTATCCTCTGTTACCTCTCTAATCCGCAAGACAACGCTGGACACATACACAGTTACTCCTTAAAATAATTCAATTGATACTTTCAGGATTTATTAAGAAAGGGAGCAGTATGAATCTCACAGTTGCAGGCGACATTTTGTTGCATCAAATGCACGTTTCCCGGTCTGCACGGGACAAGTATCAGTTCGAGGATTCCCTCTTTGCCCAGCACGGCGATGTCATTTTTTCCGATTATCACGCAGTGCGAAAATTCGCCCAGAAGATGAACGACCGGCGTAATCTCGTGGAATTTCCAGAGAAAGCCGTTCGCGCAAGTGACATCAATGGAATCGGTCTGATCCATGAAGTGTTGCATTTTATTTTAATGACATACCGAGACCAAAAGAGTTCTGATGTTTTTTCAGACGCTCTCACGTATCTCAAAGAAAACCTGAGCGACGAATCGATCCGAAAAGGTCTGAGGATTTTTACTGATACTTTTCCACCTCTGCGAGTCTATCAAGGTGAAGAGGACCCGGAAAAATATCTCTCGGATACTACTGAAGAGACGCCGCATGAGGAGGTGATGCTTGAGGAATTGATCCTGGTCTGGCTGGCGAACAATAACCCGGCCTTTTCCGAGTATCGGGAATTGTTCGACGACACGCTCCTGTCGAAGCAATCCCCCTATCTCAGCATTCTGGAAGCACTGGATGACTTCTTCAATACTCAGTCCACCTTTGGACCGGAGGACCAGCAACTACTGGACATGCTGCAGGTGCCGGCCAATGCTTCCCCCCATTCAATCGCCGGACAGTTGGAATGGATTCGTACGCATTGGAGTTCGATGTTAGGCAGCCTTTTCTATCGCCTGTTGCGCGGTATCGATTTTATCAAAGAGGAGCAAAAAGCCAGGTTTACCGGCGCTGGACCTATACGGATGTATGATTTCAAAGGTGAAGTGGATTACGAGCGCTTTAGCGAAGACCTGGACTGGATGCCGAAGGTCGTGCTACTCGCTAAAAATGCCTACGTCTGGTTGGATCAGCTCTCCAAAAAATACCAGCGCGAAATCGATACGCTGGATAAAATTCCCGATGAGGAACTGGATACCCTCGCTCGCTGGGGCATTACCGGATTATGGCTCATCGGTCTCTGGGAACGGAGCGACGCCTCGCAACGCATCAAACAAATGATGGGCAACCCCGAAGCCGTGGCTTCTGCATATTCTCTGTACGATTACATCATTGCCAGCGATTTGGGCGGTGAGGAAGCCTACGAGCACTTGCGCCGTCGCGCCCGTGAACGCGGTATCCGGCTCTCTGGCGATATGGTGCCGAACCATGTGGGAATCGATGGAAAATGGGTGAACGAGCATCCGGATTGGTTTGTCCAACTGAATCACAGTCCGTATCCATCCTATTCCTTTAACGGTCCTGATTTGAGCAAATGGGATGACGTCGGCATCTATCTGGAAGATCATTATTATGAGCGCAGCGATGCTGCGGTAGTTTTCAAGCGCGTGAATCACGATACTGGTGAAACGCGGTACATTTACCACGGCAACGACGGCACCAGTATGCCGTGGAACGATACCGCCCAGCTGGATTACCTGAATGAGGAAGTCCGGGAAGCGGTTATCAATACAATTCTTCATGTCGCCAGCAAGTTTGACATCATCCGGTTCGATGCCGCGATGACATTGGCAAAAAAACATTATCAACGTCTGTGGTTTCCCGAGCCGGGTACCGGCGGCGACATCCCGTCCCGGGCCGAGCACGGCATGACCAAAGAGGAATTCGACCGGGTTTTTCCAAAAGAGTTCTGGCGGGAAGTCGTGGATCGCGTGGCCGAAGAGGAACCGGATACCCTGCTTCTGGCCGAGGCGTTCTGGCTGATGGAGGGTTATTTCGTGCGCACCCTCGGTATGCACCGCGTCTACAACAGCGCCTTCATGAACATGCTGAAAAACGAGGACAACGCCAAGTACCGCCAGACCATCAAGAATGTGCTGGAGTTCAACCCGGAAATCCTGAAACGATTTGTCAATTTTATGAATAACCCGGACGAGGATACCGCAGTTGCCCAGTTTGGGAAAGATGATAAATATTTCGGTACGTGCATACTTATGGTCACTATGCCGGGTCTACCGATGATCGGCCACGGCCAAATCGAGGGATATACCGAAAAATACGGGATGGAATACAAGCGGGCGTACTGGGACGAAACGCCGGACGAGCATCTCGTGGAACGGCACAGACGCGAGATATTTCCGCTGCTGCAAAAGCGCTCTCTGTTTGCCAAGGTCCGAAACTTTGTGCTGTATGATTTCTTCACACCTGAAGGACACGTCAATGAGAATGTATTCGCGTATTCCAACCGATCCGGCGATGGGAAAGGATTGGTGGTCTACAACAACAAATTCGAAGACGCCCGCGGCTGGATCCGCTCTTCGGTGGCGCACATCGATCCAAAGACCGGAAGCGATCAACTCGTCCAGAAAAGTTTGGGGGAAGGCCTGCAAGTACGCAATGAGGAATCGTACTTTACAATTTTCAGGGATCAGATCACCGGATTGGAATTTATCCGAAATTCGAAGCGATTATATGATCAGGGATTGTACGTTGAACTCGGCGCGTTCAAGTATCAGGTCTTTCTGGACTTCAGAGAAGTGTATGACGAGGACGGCCAATATCGCGAACTGGCTGATTACCTGAACGGTCGTGGTGTACCGAGTATACAGGAAGCGCTTAAAGAGACTATCCTGCAGCCGATTCATACGGCGGCCAGGTCGATTTTGAATAAAAAATATTTCGAGGATCTTGCGACGATCGCTGATAATGGCAAGTCCCCCGAACGGGAAACTGTCGAACGCATTGAATCCGGCATGCAGTCATTCCTGGAGAAAATTCAGAAGCACACCGGTGCCGCTGGAAATGCCGCCTCCATAGTCGAAGAAATTATAAGTTTGCTGGGCAAAACAGTCGAGCTGTCCACACGGTTACCATCTCTGGCAGAGAAGATATCCCAGAAGAATCTCTCCGCTGATATTGATGTCGTACTTTCGAATTTTGAGGAGAATCCCGGGCAGTGGCACCCCTTGTTCGCCTGGGTATTTCTTCACCGCCTCGGTAAACTGGCAGATACCGACGATTTTCCGGCCCGAAGCCGCACCTGGCTTGACGAATTACTCTTGAATAAGGTATTGGAAAACCTGTTCGGACAACTCGATTTCGATGGATTTGATGGAAAATCTGTGCTCCTGGTACAGGTGTTAACCAGTTTCCAGGAGTGGTTCTCCCTGAGCGATTCGGAGCAGAACCAGGCATATCAAATCATGGAAGCGCTGTTGAAGGATAGCGACGTCCGCGATTATCTAGGGGTCAACCGTTACCAGGATGTGCTGTGGTTCAACGGCGAATCCTTCGAGGAACTGATGTACTGGTTACGCGTGTTGGCAATTATCGATTTTCTTGAAGAGGAAGATAAAGAAGTCTTCGCTGAACGCAATGAATTGGTTCGGACTATGGAGCGGGCGAAGAAAGCGTCGGATTACAGGGTTGAGGCGCTGTTGGATGAGCTGAAATCTGTAACTGGTACTGTTTAGTAACCAAAAAGTCCTTTGTGGGACCTAAAAAATGGGAAAGCCGCTCTTCGACAGGCTCAGAGTGACTTTCCCAAGCGCTCACCCTCACCAGAAATTCCTCCCGGAGCTGAGGCTGTCGCCCTATGGGGTTCCCAACAGGGAAGGGTAAACGCAGGAATGAATCGCAAGGTTAATCACATTGCCGACTGGATCATCTGCCAGACTTGATCCGCGGAACGGGCGCCGACGTATTTATCCTGTACTATCCCTTTCCCATCGATGATAAATGTGGTGGGGATACCGCGCACGCCGCCGTACAGCTGAGTCAGTTTCATCAGGTAACGCGAATCGCCCGTAAGCACAGGGTAATTCATCCCCTGCTCATTGGCAAACATCTGAATTTCCTGATTCGTGCCGCTCTGGAGTGTCACTCCGAGGATCACAAATTTATCCGAATGTTCGGAGTTAGTTAAATCGATAAAATCCGGAATCTCCTTCCGGCACGGTGGACACCAGGTCGCCCAAAAGTTGAGGACGACTACCTTGCCACGGTAGTCCGTCAGGCGCACCAGATCCCCGTCAAGGGTCTTGAGTTCGAAATTCGGCGCCATTGGCTTTGTACTGGCATTGGGATCAAACGAAATCGCCTCCTGGTTTGAGAGGTTTACTCCTCCTTGCATCGCACTGGAACGGGTCCCTATAAAGAAAAGCCCGCCAATTATGAGAATGCTGATTACCGCTAACGCAATTTTTTTATAATTCATGGAATTGAGTTGCTCCCGTCTAGTCGTTTCACAGTTTTCGATACACTATAGTTTATTCATTCGCTCAATAAATTGTTCCGCCGATTCGAAACCGGTTAAGCGCAGAGATTCCACCTCTTGCCCGTCTGCATTCAGAAATACAATCGATGGTACGCCCCGAATGTCGTACTGCTGCTTTAATTCCCGGACGTTCGGCGCGTCATTCTGCGTCAGATCGGCCTTCAACGTGACAAACCGCTCCGCGTGTTCAATCACTTTCGGATGGCTGAAGGTGAATTTGTCCAGCTCCTTGCATGGAATACACCAATCCGCATAGAAATCTATGATAACCGGTTTATTTTGTGCGTCCGCCTGGTCCAGTTTTTCCTGGGAATACTTTTCCCATTCGATATGTACATCCGGCTCATCCGCTGGTACAGCAACCCAAGTCGCAAAAGCCAGGAAGAGAACTCCGATCACTGGCTTGACAATCTTAAAGGCCGTTGCATCTGTTTTACTCCACGTAATAACTCCGAGGAAGATTGCCCCGGCTACGGCATTCACCGTATGGAGGACCCGATACACCGTATCCGACATCACCGGTTCAAGGAAATAAATTGCCATCCCGATGAGGATAAATCCGAACACATATCTTACCCAGACCATCCACTGGCCGGAGCGCGGCAGTTTGTTCATCAGTCCGGAGAAAGTGCCAAGGATCAAAAACGGCAATCCCAGTCCGAGACTCAGCGTGAAAAACATAGAAAATCCGAGGACCGGACTACCGATATCGCCCACAAAAATCAGCAGGCTCAGCACAAACGGACCGATGCACGGCGCAGCGATAATGCCAACGGTCAGCCCCATGAAAAGCGAGCCAAAGACGCCTTGTCTTGATTTACCGCCGACCGAGGCCAGACTTTGCGGCACACGGATCTCAAACGCACCAAACATACTGGTGGATAGCGCAACCAGGATGAGAGCAATAAAGCCCAGCACCCAGGGATTCTGGAGCGCCGAGCCGATCATTTGTCCTGTTAACGCTGCAACGGTTCCGAGGAGTGAATAGGTAATTGCCATGCCCAGTACGTAAAACAGTGCCAGGACAAAGGTGCTCTTCAGATTATCCCCTTTGGCTTGTCCGCCAAAGTAACTCACCGTGATCGGGATAAGCGGGTATACGCAGGGGGTTAAATTCAATGCCAGTCCGCCGAGGAACACGAGTAACAACGTGATGAATAATCCTTTTTCCTGCATCCAGTTGCTGATTTGCGATTCCGATGAGCCGACTGCACCTGCGGCATCGTCCGGGGTCGACTCACTGAAAAGCGCCGCATTCATTTCTTCAACTGCAGTGGAATCATTGAACACAGGGATGCTTGCCGTGAAGGCCTGGTTTTGTGGCGGGAGACATGATGTATTGTCACAGGCCTGGTATTGTAAATTTCCGGTTAACTTCAGTGTATCCCCGGTAAAAAATTCGTCCATACTGACGGCGGTCTTGAAATGCGTCGTCCCTTCAAACACCGCAACTTCACTCTCCGAGAAATCGAATTCATACAGGTGGGCCTCGGGATAATACACCCGCCCCGTCGTCACGCCTTCCGGCGCATCGAACGTCACTTCTGTGGGAATCAGGAAATCTTCCAGCGGCTCGTCGGAATTAATATGCCATTTCCCGGAAATGTTTATCTCGAGTGCCAGCTGGACACTCTCCCCCTGGACCACACCGGATTGCGACCACCTGGGTGTAACAGTGACCAGATCCTCCGGTATATCAAATTGCCCTGCAACACTCCACGGCAAGAAAAATGCAACCGCGAGTACCAAATATTTTACATGGGATGTATTAAGCATATATCTTTATCTTCTGTTTTTATTTCCGGTAAAAAGTTCGTATAAAATCTTCGGAATTTATGTAATAACGGTTACTTCAATTTATTCCGTTCTGCCCCGAATTTTTCGCCCTGAATGTCCTGTATAAACCTTCTCCACCACGGCTTGCGCTGCCGTATTACTTCCCGCAAGACAGGCAATGCTGCTTCCGCTGCTGACCGCCCCGCTTCTATCATTTCCGGTAACCGGTCAAAATCATTCCACTGAATGGACTCGGTTTTGGGATAAATTTGTACATCTGCCTGCGTCATTTGCATATTTGAATAGTAATACGAGGTGATTTGTTCCGCCCGGGTAAGTATTTGGATAGCGTTATCCAGCGGAACCTGATAATGAATCGGTGGCGGTACAGCAACACCGATAGAAATAAAATCCGGGTTTTCCCGGATATAGCTCACCGGAACCGGGCAACTGATCCCACCATCACTTAACAGCTGGCCATTATGCCGGATAGGGGCTAAAAACCCCGGGACTGATGAACTCGCCTCCACTGCGAATATCAAGTCACCTGACGTGAAAGGAACATCATGTCCGTTTGCAATATCCGTGGCTACGACAGTCAACGGGATTTTTGTCTCTTCAAAATCCCGGATGGTAAGTACTGCCCTTATCGCGTTGATCAACCGTTCGGATTTGATCAGACTTTTCCGGCTCCGTGCCAAATTAATGGCAAGACGACCCCGAATTTCCGAAGTAACCTGGTTCCAGAATCCGGATTCGTGATTCGCACTGCCATGCAACCGGGGAATGCCGGTTTTCTCGAATGTTTCACTCTGAAGGAATTCAACGAACCGATGCTGTACTTCTGAGGGATCCAGCGTTTCGGCATAGATGGCACCGACTACCGCTCCCATACTTGTCCCGGCAACATAATCCATTGAAAAACCTGCCTCATGCAGTACCTGCAGTACTCCTATGTGCGCATATCCCCGCGCACCTCCACCACCTAACGCTATTCCGATCTTCGGGTGTTCCATTATAATTATAGATTCACATCACTGCGATTCGTTACATATACATCGGTCATAATGACTTTTTCCCGGGGACGATCGCGATCATTGGTCTGGACATTCGCGATTTTATCCACCACATCCATCCCCTTGATGACTTCGCCGAACACGGTATACTGATTATCCAGTGCCGGATAGCCGCCTCTGTCCAGATACGTCTGGACAACCGAATCCGGGAATTCGTATCCCACCCGCATTTCCGCATTGTAAATCTGATCCTCGGTCAGATCCGGATTCTGCACAATAAAAAACTGGCTGCCGGCACTGTTCGGATCCTGGCTGCGTGCCATGGAAAGCCGACCACGATAGTGGGGTCTCCTGTTGAACTCGGCGGGAATAGTATAACCGGGACCACCGGTTCCATCATTGGAGGGGTCATCATCCCTCGATAAAATATCGCCGCCCTGGATCATAAATCCCTTAATCACCCGGTGAAACCAGGTGCCGTCATAATACCCGTTATTCGCGAGTGCCTTGAAATTAGCGGCGTGCCTAGGAGCCACGTCCGGAAAGAGTTCAACGATAATAATACCGAAATTGGTTTCGATAACACCCACATCATCGGTCTGGACCGGCTCCTTCGGTGCATTTTGTACCACCTGCCGGACAGAATCTATCTGGGATTTGGTCAATGGCCGCATTTCGGAAGTCTCCTTTCCGCCGCATTGCAGTAAAATCCCAAGTGAAATAATTATCGTCATACTAATAATTATCCGTGATTTCATCGTTCTCTCCTTATTCCAACGTGATTTCCCGAGAAACCCTGTGTTGCGAGGCCACGTGCACGGCTACCTCTTTGCCGCACTTTTTCTCAACGGTCTCCATGATAGTGTCCCTCGCCAAGTTCGGATCGTTGTTATTCTCGCTGAGATGTGCAAGTGTCACTTCCGTTATACCTGTTTTTGCCAAGATTTCCGTGATTAATTCACCGGACACCGTATTGGACAGATGTCCGTACCTACCCCGAATGCGTTGTTTGGTATTCCAGGGATACGGTCCATTAAGCAACATGTGTTCATCATGGTTTGCCTCAAGTACAAGTGCATCGATGTTCTGTAATCGCTGCTTCACCAGCGTGGTGACCTGCCCCAGGTCCGTCACGTATCCCAATTTATGCCTGTGTGCGCTTCCGTTCCGCTGGGCGAACGTAAATCCCACCGGATCAACGGCATCATGGGGTAATGCGAATGTTTCGATTTCCAGGTCTTCGTAGGATATGGTCTCGCCCTGCCTGAAATACCTGATTTCAGTGTTTTTCAGCGTGTTTTTTATGACAGCATACGTCTGGTGGGTGATATAGACTGGCAGGGCAAACCGGCGTGCCAATATACCGACGCCCCGGATATGATCGTTATGCTCATGGCTGACGATAATTCCGTTAATGTCCCGGGGTTTGACCTCTGCCTCTTCCAGCCGCCGCACCACTTCTTTGCCGCTGAAGCCGTTATCGATCAGAAAGAGTGCATCCCGGGTCTGCACCACGCAACTGTTCCCTTTGCTTCCGCTGCCCAGGATACGAAAACGCATGCACTACTCCGCGTTTTTCTTGGTTTTGCCGGTCCGGCCGCGGGTGGTCATGGGAACTCCTTTGGCGCACAGCGGGCACTCGTCCGGCTGGTAATTTTCCACAGCGGCGGTGTACAATGCCGACCATTCCACATCCGGGTTGAACAGACCGTTACTCCGATCCACGATAATTCCAATTCCGGAGATTTCAGCTCCGGTTTTTTGAATCACGTCATACAATTCCAACACCGATCCGCCTGTTGTTACGATATCCTCCACCAGCAGCACGTTCTCATCCGGATCGATTTGGAATCCGCGTCGCAATGTCAGGTCGCCTTCCACGCGTTCCGCAAAGACGCACCGTACATTAAAGCACCTGGCTAATTCATAGGCTAACAGGATGCCACCGACCGCAGCGCTCGCCACCACATCAACGGGTTTTTCATTGAAATTTTTCGCAATTTCCTCGGCAACTAGCGAATTGAATTGTGGGTTTTCCAATAACCGGAATTTTTCGTAATAATGGGGGGAATGCATGCCCGAGCTCAACAGGAAATGGCCCTCCAAGAAAGCTCCGGATTTTTTCAGTAGTTCCTCAATGTCAAACTCTTCATTCATATGGCAGCGCCTTATTAATTGATTTTTTGTATCGTTTTGCCTTTTTCCCGGCCTCTTCGGCAAAGTGCTCACCGGAATCCGCAAAAAGAATTCCCCTGGAGACCGGGATGATTATTCCAAAGCCATCCGAATTCAATCCGACATTGAGCACTGCCTCTAAATCTCCACCCTGGGCACCGACGCCGGGTGCCAAAATCGGGAGCGAACCGGCAATCGAACGAATCGGAATCAGGGATGTGGCTTGGGTCGCTCCCACCACCAGACCGATGTTATCGTTGGTATTCCACTCAACACTCTTGCGGGCCACTGCCTCATACAAGGATTCGCCGGTTGTCAATTCCAGCCGTTCGAAATCATTGCTCCCGGGATTCGAGGTCAGACACAGCAAAAATGCCCCGCGCACTGGATCTCTGATGAACGGTTCCACCGCGTCGTATCCCATGTATGGATTGACGGTGACCGCATCCATATTCAGGGTATCAAACGCGGCGTAAGCATACTGAATAGCTGTATTCCCGATATCCCCGCGTTTGACATCGTAAATCGTCAGGATATGTGGGGGGACTTCCTCACGTAATTGCTGCAGGACCTCCAACCCTTCCGGTCCGAGCACCTCGAAAAATGCGCTGTTGAACTTGTAACTGCAAACGTGCTCACTCGTTGATTTGAGGATAGCCGAGCAAAACTGGTAGACACCGTCCGCATCTTTTGGCAAGTGCCCGGGCAATTTTCTGATATCCGGGTCGATGCCCGCACACAGGCGGCTGTCCGTTGCCTGCTGAGATTGAACAAGGCGTTTGTTGAATGGGAGTGCGGTATTCATAAAGTCTTATAAGGTAAATTGCCGGTCAATCAGAATCAATTGGAAGTGCGGCAAGTTGAAAGATGCCATCTTTGCTGAAAGATGGTATCTTTTGGTATGAGTAACTTTCACCTCCGAAATCACGAATCCAGTCCGTATTTTTTCATTTTCCGCCACAGCGTTGTCCGTCCTATTCCCAGAAGCTCTGCAACTTCTGCGTAATTCCCCTCGTACTCGCGCAGTAAACGGGTGATATGTTCTTCCTCCACTTCTTCCAGGGTTTGGATGCGCTCGCCGGTGGTCGTTTCTAGTTGAGGTTCTTTTTGTGTGACGGAGTCCGGTAAATCGGATACCTGGATTTGATCTGTCAGCGTCAGCGCGATAGCCCGCTCAATCACGTTCTCAAGTTCCCGCACGTTGCCGTCCCAGCGATGTTCACGTAAGAGATAGGCAGCGTTCTTTGAGAGTCCCTGGATTTTCTTCCCCATTTTTCGATTATACTTTCGGATAAAGTGCCGGGCAAGCGGCAGGATATCCCTGGGGCGATCCCGCAGTGCAGGCAAAACGATTCGCACTACATTGATCCGGTAAAATAAATCAGATCGAAATTGTCCTTCGTTCACAGCCTGTTGCAGATCTTTTCTAGACGCTGTGATTATCCGCACATCAATAGATTCTGGGTTATTTGTCCCCAGCGGGGTGATTTCCCGTTCCTGAAGGGCGCGCAACAGTTTGACCTGAAACATCTGACTGGTATCGGCGATCTCATCCAGAAACACCGTCCCGCCGGACGCCTCTTTCAGCAGACCGGTGCGCTCTCTTTCCGCTCCGGTAAATGCGCCCTTCTTATGACCAAACAATTCGCTTTCGAGCAGGGTTTCCGGAATGGCTCCACAGTTCACAGGAATGAACGGGCCGTTATTTCTTTGACTCAGGTTATGGATTGCTCTGGCTGCAAGCTCTTTGCCGGTTCCGGTTTCTCCCTGTATCAACACGGTTATATCTGTGGATGCCACCCGTCGAATGAGCTCAAATACCTTTTGCATTGGATGGCTCACCCCCACAAGGCCCTGGAATTCATACCGCTGGTCGGAATACAGCCACTCCACATACCCTGTGACCTCCTGCGCTATAACCGAGTCGAGTTTCTCTATGGCATAATCCCGTCGCTCCCTGGATTGAGCCAGGGCTTTGGTCAATTCGTCAGCATTATAAATGAACACAGCAGGAAATTTTGAGATATCCGCAGATATTGTTTCACGGTTGCCCCGGTTCATCAACAATAGATGCCGGTGTTTCCGCTGCTCAAGATTTTGCCGCAGTATCTCTGTTACTATTACAGCATCCTTGTCTGTACAATCCAAAATAATAACGTCCGATTTCAGTAGCGCATTCCGACGCTCTTTCCAGTGCAAAGGAAAACAGCCGGTCTGATGCGCCAGAGATTCTGCCACAGAGAACTCAGGATGGACACAGTATAACCGGGCTATATCCTGCGTACTCCAAAACTGGATTAGTGGCTTTATCGCAGGCGTGTCGCCGATGACGGTGAATTTGGCATCCCGCAGATCCTCTAAAATTTTTCCGGAAAGCTCCCTCGTGAGTTTTTCCAGGGTCACAGCACCGGTATGGGAAACGATATCCGTGCGGTGTACCTCCATGAATTCAACAGCGCGTTCATGCAAGCCGGACAGTACCGGTCCCGCAAGACCGGCTGACAGACATTGCATAAAATCCTGGCCAATGGCCTCTGTCACCGCTGATTCACCAACATTCGGAAGACCCTTTCCGGACATATCGAAAAATATTTGGGTTATGGCATCCTGTCCAAAAGTATGCCCGGTCAAAGCACGGCTTTGGTCCGTCCGGAGGATATCGCCGGGAAAATCCAGCCTCTGCTCTCCTGTTTGAAAGGTGTAGATATGGAGAGCACCCCCGAACCTGAATGCAAAAATCTCCCCCAGCGATGAATCATCGAGCATCCCCTTTAGTGAACCGAGAACCGTCCCAAATTCGACGGTCTGCTCCGGGAAAAATTGATAGAAATGAATCAGCATGTCAGAAGGTATGGATAGTTGAAGTCAGGTTCGTGACGAGAAAAAATGAGATGATGAACACGGCGAAGCCGATTATACTTAATACAGCCGTTCGCTGACCACGCCAGCCGAAAACCGAATGACTCACGGCAAAATACAGGTAGACCAGCCAATTGATAAAGACGATGGTGAGTTTTGGATCCCATTCCCAAAAAAATCCCCACGCCTTGGATGCATTCAGGGCTCCGAGAACTATCCCGAATGTCAGTAAAAAGAGTCCGGTGACAACGGACCGAATATTCAGTTTATCAAGGAACTCAAGCGATGGAAGTCGGGAGTAAAATAGCCCGAACCGCTGTCCGTGGATATCATGATACAACAACAGATACATCAGCGCCGAAATAAATCCCAGCGTAAAACTGGCGTAGGCAAACAACATGGAAACCACATGGATTTCAAACATGACATTTTGCAATACCTCGGCCAACGGCTGGCTATAATCGATAACTACCGCGCTTATCAGCTGCACTATTGCGACCAGACCAACGACAAAAACGCCGAATTCCTCTTCCCGCAGCAGATATTGCTGTACTAAATACAACAGCCCGAGTATCCAGGCGAAGGTAGTCGCAGCCTCGGCAAATTGTGCGAGCGGCAAGAATCCGCGTCTGAGTGTAAACAATACCAGCATCCCGGTATGTAAAAGCAGTCCGATCCAGAGGCTGCCATTGGCATACCTGACCGCCACACGGTTCTTCGTGATAAAGTACCGCCCGAACAACAGGGCACTCACACCGTACAAAATCATAGAAATAATATGTAATGCAGGGATCACCACAGTAAGCGTATCCTTACTGGTTTAGAGTTCGTATAATGGGGATTAATAAATGTACAAGTAGAGGCAGGATCCTGCAAGATGTTAGTAGACTCCGAAATCAGTGGAGTTAACAGTTTGGGAGATGTTCAAAATTGCTGTGTAGTCATCCAATTGCCACATGGTATCCTATAGAAGCGTGATCCGATAAAACCCATGGTTCTTCTTTCAGCCAGGGTTGACAACAACGGCTTGTGATTACCACAATCGAGATTAGAGAATGTCATTTTGAACGAGGGGCTCCAAGAGGAGCCTTGGCTGGAAGTTATCTCCATTGAGGTCGTTGGGAAAAAATCTCTGTGCATTACATCAGAATTAGTTTTCAGGAGATTCTTCGCTAGCGCTCAGAATGACATATTTTTACCACCTTAATATTAGCTTTGTCATGCCCCATAGAGGTATAAAGGATGTATAATCGAGAGGAGCTAAGCTTTTCTAAAAAACCAAACCACGCTGTCATTCTGAGTGAAGTCCGGTAACTGTTTGTTAAAAAAAAGACCGGGACTCAAATGACCGGATGGAACGAAGAATCTCCTATATTTATGATCATGAGTTCAGTCGGGGAGATTCAATTCCAAAAAGCTCCTTATGGGACGCTCTACTAATTCTCCTTTGTATACCTAATAGCCTACGTACAAATTGCTGATTTTACTTCAGATTTATAGAATATCTTAACGAACACATTTGATTAAGTTTGACCGCGCATTCTTACTCCCTATCCGGAAGAGCGATTACAATAATCGGACCTCAGAAAGCCGTGCATTCTCTTTTATACTTACTCCGGGCTTATCCACATATATCTGGGTAAAAGCCGGTTTTCTGGGCTGGGTGAGTACTTCTGTCGGATGCATAACCCCGTTCTTCAGTGCCTGTTCCCAAATCTGCAGCAACACCCCGGTATCATCTGGCAGATTAATACTTTCATTAAATTCGATACGATAAGCCCCTTTCTCCAGATTATACCAACCGTATTTGTCATCGTCGGACCTGGGTTCTGGCTCCAGCCAGTCTACTTCAGCCTGTGAATATTCGCTGCCGCCAAAATCCAGAGCCCCCGGTTCAGATAATTTTCCAATCCTGGCTACCGTAATATATGCGACATTGCGTCCTTCAGGGAATTGGGTTTCTTCATGGATAACATTTTCTAAAATATCCTTTAATTGGTCACTTTTTACAGGCATGGCGCACCTCCTTTTGCCATGTATTTAATTACATCAACATAACATACAAGCCATCGGTGTTTTTCTCTACCGGAGATCGGACTGTAACCGTGTTAATGTGTTTGCGTGTTATAGTGTTAAAGTTGAAAAAACGAAGAATTTACGTTGTACTGAAGGATCGAATGACTCTTCTGTTTAGATGAATTTTATTTTGATTAAAATCAAAAATTAAAAGCGAGTCTGTGCTTCAAAATTTCAGCACAGTCGCTTGTTATCAAGACAGATCTTTTAGTTATTATTTGCGTCCATTCGCGCGTATTCGCGGTTCGTTCTTAGATATTGCATAAAAAAACGGGTCCGGTCATTGACCGGACCCGTGAAATTCCACAGCTATGGCGACTTACGGGTAACAGAACCCTGTTTTTACGGTGGGTGCTTCCCGGTGCACTTCAAACTTCCTTTACCCTCCCGACTAGTCGGGAGAGAAGGCCTGCTTTCCATGCCCGGAGGGTAGCTCCCTCATGTTCGTTTGATGGTTCTGTTTTTCGGCGCCACAACTGCAGAAATAAGAGCCGAAATCAGATCTCGTCTCTTCAAATAACATCTCTAATATAGAGTATAGATCAGCTCCATCGCAAGTGAAGATCAAAAAAAATTTTACCCGGGATCAGGGATTTCCTGCCGGAACCGGTTCAGGCCGGCTTACCGCATTTTCCGTATGTGCTATCGTCCTGGCCCCGATGGCATCTCCCCAGACGTTCACGGTTGTCCGGACCATGTCCAGTATACGGTCAACCGCCGTAATCAGACCGATACCCTCAAGCGGCAGATTAACCTGGTTCAGTACGATGATCATGGTGATCAATCCGGCGGACGGAATCCCGGCAGCACCGATAGCGGCAAGCGTCGCCGTTACAATAATCAGCACCTGTTGTCCGAAGGTCAGGTCAATACCATATGCCTGCGCGATAAAGATGGCAGCAACGGCCTCGTATAATGCCGTGCCATCCATATTGATAGTAGCGCCCAGGGGCAGGACAAAACTAGAGACAGTATTATCCACTCCGGCATTTTCCTCGATGGATTCCATAGTCACCGGGAGGGTGGCAGAACTGCTCGAAGTACTGAACGCCGTGGCTAAGGCGGTTGACATATCTTTGGCAAACTGAAACGGATCGCCTTTCCCGATAAGCTTCAAAATCAATGGCAGTATAATCAGTCCGTGGACAAGCAAACCGATGAGTACTGTTGCCATATACTTTGCCAGGTCAATTATGACGTTCCCGCCGGTTTCTGCCACAATCACCGCCATCAGTGCGAACACACCGTACGGCGCGATTTCCATAATCCAATGAGTCATTTTCATCATGACCGCGTTGAGGGAGTCAAAAAACTTCACAAGTGGCTTGGCTTTTGTCCCAATGGTTGTCAGGACTACTCCCACCAGAATAGAAAAGAAAATAATCGGGAGCATATCCATATTGACAATGGCTTCGAACGGATTCGCCGGGACAATCCCCATAAAGGTATCAATCAAAGATGGCGGCGCGGCATCCGGGGGCTGTTCGAATGCCAGCTCGACACCGACACCAGGCCGCATGATATTGACCATAATAATACCCAACACCACAGCTAATCCGGTGGTGGATATATAATACAGTACGGTTTTTCCACCCAGCCTTCCTAATTTCCGAACATCACCGATATCAGCTACCCCCATAATCACAGAGGCTACAATCAGCGGGATGATGATCATTTTCAGAAGCTTGATAAACAGATCGCCGATCGGGCGGATAAACAGAATGGCATCGCCAAAGATAAGGCCGGCCAGAAAACCCAGGACAATCCCCAGTATAATTTTCGTCGAAAGCGAGAGTTTCCGCATAATCGTTCCTTGCAGGATTTTATAAATCAGAGATTCGGGAAAAAGTGAAAATTAGTATAGATTCACAGCTCCAGAATAGCAAGGGGAAACACAGTTAAACTACAGTGTTCGGGTGTTCAAGTGTCACTGTTGGCAACCGTCCTAATCTTACTCACGTTTCCCAGTCGTTGGTAGTAACCGCTTAAGCGGTGGCGGTTAGGCCGTCCAAAACTTCTCAGCGCCGCACTTCCCCAAGTCGCTTGCGAAGTTTGTTTACATCTTTGAAAGGTGCGGTGCAGCTGGTGGCAGTACAGATAAGTGCGACTTCTCCATCAGTTTCCAGGCTTCGCACCGCTGATTTTGCCACTTCCGGCACGTTCTCCTGAGATTCTCCCGGTGCAATTCGCTGCAAGACTTCCATGGGATATTTTGCTTTTTTGGCCGCTTTCCACAGGGCGGATTCCGCGCTGCCGACCACAAGGATATGCAAAGGTTCGTAAATAATCTGCGCCGCAGCAAGGCCGTAAGTCGAGGCGAAGATTCCGAATCGCCCCACGGATCCGGCAAACCTCTCCAGCGTTTGCTCGGCTTTCTCCCGATACGGTTTCTCTCCGGTCAGCAGGCTGTATCGCTGGAGGGCGAACGCGGCAATTGCGTTTTCACCCGGAGTGGGAGAGTCCTGAACAGGTTGGGAGCGAATATCCATAAAACCGAGACCTTCTTCATCCTGAGTTACATTATCATAGAAGCCGCCATCAGAATCGTTCCAGAGATGATGTAGCGCGTAATCCATGCTCTGCTGTGCCCGCCCGAGATGCCGGTTTTCTCCGGTGATTTCATACGCAAAGAGCGAGGCTTTGGCGTAGAACACCTGGTCGCTGAGCAGCCCCCAATCCCTTCCCGGCTCATCACCGAGTCGATGGACAAGTCCGCGTTCCCGGCTCCAGCCTGTGTCCCAGATTCGATCAAGTGTTCGCAGCGCTGATTCGATCAGGGGATCGCGTTCGAGCACTCGCCCGGCTTCCAGAAAGGCTTCAGCCATCATGCTGTTCCAGTCCACATATAAGGTAGTATCGATGTAGGGCTCCGGGCGCTTTTTGCGGGCGTCCAGCAACTGCCTGGAACCTCTCTCGATAATCGCTTCCACAGTCGCCTGCTCAAGACCTTGCTCTTCGGCAATCTTCGCTGACGATTTCGCTATTCTCAGGACATTCTTCTTCGGATTTTCCTGCATATCCCCCTGCGCACGGATGTCATAATATTCGCTGACTATCTTCGCCGTGTCCCCATTCAACACCGATTCGACCTCATCGACAGTCCACGTCCAGTAATCACCATCGTCTTCCATGGAATAATCAGCATCCTGGCTGGCAAAAAAGCCGCCGTTATCGGTATCGGCTCCTTTTTTTAGTACATACTCAATCAGTTGTTCTGCCACCTGCCTGAAATATTCGATGCCGTGGATTTCATAATTGTAGAGATACAGTCGCAACAACTCGGAATTGACATAGGACATCACCTCAAAATGTGGAACGTGCCAGCGTTCATCAACGGAATACCTGTGAAAAGCACCGCCCAGCTGGTCGTGAAATCCCCCCCGGGCCATCGAGGTTAATGTATGGGTTACAATTTGTCTCAAATCCTCGGAAGGTTCCCTGGTCCAAGCGCTGGTCGGCAGCTCCAGAGCCGTGGTGGACGGAAACTTCGGTTTGGTTCCGAAACCCCCGTTATCCGAATCGTACCGCTCCCGAATCTGCGTCAGAATGTTTTCCAATATCTGGGGTGTTAATTCGCCGCTTCGAACGGATTCGTCCTCCTTGGACAGATGGGCGCGAATCTGGGATGCATTATCCAATGCTTCCTCCCGGTCGTTCTGGTAATAATCGGCAATCTTCGGCAGGAGGTCCTTCATACCGGGCCGGCCGTATTTCGACTCCGGCGGGAAATACGTTCCTCCATAGAAAACTTCACCCTGAGGAGTCAGAAAAGCGGTTAGCGGCCACCCTCCCTGACCAGATATAGCCTGCACTGCCTTTTGATACCGGCTGTCGATGTCCGGCCGCTCATCCCGATCCACCTTGATGGCGATAAAATGCTCATTAATAATCTGCGCTATTTCCTCATTGCTGTAGGATTCGCGGTCAATAACATGGCACCAATGACACCACACTGCGCCGATATCCAGTAAAATGGGTTTGTCCTGAGACTGGGCAGCCTCAAAGGCGTCGTTGCCCCATTGATACCAGTGGACTGGTTGATCTACAGCTTCCCGTAAATACGGGCTTTTGGCATCCCCTAATCGATTGAATGACCTAGATTTTTCATTCATCTGACATCCCTGTATTCCGACAATTCCAACCAGAGTCAGAATTATCGCTTTCGTAGAAAATTTCAGTTTCATTTTGGCAAATGTTAACGACCAGCAATGACAGGTGCAAACCCGGCAGCTGCCGGGCTTTTCCTTGCGTTTCATAGAGGGTGCGTCTACATTTTTACATGAAATCTCAGGATTCATCATTCTCGTTACCATTGCAATTAGGGCTGATGGGAGTCGTGATCATAAATATGGCTAATGGTATCGTTCACCTTATCCGATACCTCCTGTGGTCGCAACTTGCCGTCTGGTCTACTCTCGCCATCATCGCAGGGTTGCTCTCAGGCATTTTGAGCTGGCAAATCCTGCAATTGATCGATCATCATCGAATTAATTACGGATTTCAGCTGGGTGGCCTCTGGGTGATAATTACTTTTCTCCTCGACTTTTTTATTTATATTCTTCCACAGCAGGGAACGGTCACAGATGCATACGCAGAGTTGAGTAATAAATTGCTGGTGTATTATGGGGTGATCCTGGTGATGCCCACACTTGTAGGAATAGTGCAGACCTTACGTAATCAAGAAAGGATATAGCAGTATGGCAACCCCGCCGTCAGAAGATAAATCTGTGGATACTGCCGGAGCAATCCTCATCGTTCGTATTTTTGCCCTGGTAGTCATGTTAGCCGGGATGGCACTGGTCGTCGTACCCGTTTTAAGCGGCGAACGAAGCGCGCTTACGCTGTTTGCGTTCCTGTTTTCCGGAATTGGACTTGTTGCGGTCGGATACGGTTTACTTCAATTATATCTTTGGGGTGTATATTTATTTCTTCTCGCCGATGTCCTGGCAATTATTACCCTCATCATTACCTACCGTACACTTCCGTTTTTCAAGAGTTTATTTATCGTACTCGGTATTCTGTTGGCTGGATACCTTATTTTTAACCGTGATCTGTTCACCCAAAGCGATAAAATCTGAGATCTAGCCGAACATTCGAATAGCCGAAATTACATTGCGAAGGTTTACGCATTTTACTAAAATAAATTTATTTACGCTACGAAAAGGCTGCTACTAACGCGAACTAACTCAGGGACCGATATGGACATTTTTGAGAAATGCTGGGAATTCAAAGACGCACAAAACGCACGGGATGAAGGGTGGTATCCGTATTTCATTCCCATCACTGAAAATAAGGACGGACAGGCGATAGTTGATGGTACTGAACGCATCATGATAGGCTCAAATAACTATCTCGGACTAACATATCATCCGAAAGTCCTGGAAGCCGCGAAAAAAGCGACAGATAAATACGGCAGCGGGTGTACGGGCAGCCGGTTTCTGAATGGAACCCTCGATATGCATGTAGAGCTGGAATCAAAACTGGCGGACTTCATGGGTACCGAAGCGGCATTAGTGTATTCAACCGGTTACCAAACTAATTTGGGAGCCATCAGTACTTTGGTTGGCAAAGACGATTACGTCATTATGGATAAATTAAACCATGCCAGTATTGTGGATGGCGGACTGCTCTCCTTTGGTGAAATTGTAAGATATCAGCACAATGATATGGCTGATCTCGAACGCGTCCTCTCCAAGCTGGAAGAAAACGCTGGCAAATTAATTGTAGTCGACGGGGTGTTCTCGATGGAGGGGGACATTGCCCCTTTACCGAAAATCCTTGAAATCGGCCGAAAGTACAATGTCCGGCTTATGGTTGATGATGCGCACTCGATCGGAGTGCTCGGAGAGCATGGCCGCGGCACCGCGGAATATTGGGGTGTGGAGAATGAGGTTGATTTAGTAATGGGTACTTTCAGTAAATCGTTTGCCTGCGTCGGTGGTTTTGTCGCCGGAAAAAGTGAAGTTATCGATTTTCTCCAGCACAAATCCCGGAGCCTCATTTTCAGCGCAAGTATGACCCCCAGTTCGGTCGCGACAGTGCTCGCCGCCCTGGAAGTCATTCAGGAAGAACCGGAACGCCGGGACCATCTCTGGGAAATTTCCCGGTATATGCAGGAAGGGTACAATGCTTTGGATTTTAATACAGGGGAATCGGCAACGCCTGTGATCCCTGTGATCATCGGCGATAATATGAAGACTTTCGGGTTTTGGCGTGCTCTGTATCAGGACGGTGTCTACTCCAATCCTGTCGTCTCACCTGCCGTACCGGAGAAGTCGTCCCGGTTGCGGACAAGCTATATGGCTACCCATACTTTTGAACAAATGGATATGGTTCTGGACAAGTTCAAACAACATGGAAAACGATTTGGAATTATTGCCTAAAATGCGTCGGCTTATTATCCTCGGCAGCCTAGTTGCTGCCTTTGTATTTATTGGTTGCGGGAAATCGGATAATCAAGAATTCACCTCACTAACGGACTCCTTTTTTCAGCAGTGGCCTGCCCTTCATCCAATGGAGGCATCGCTCCTTGGAATGCATTCCTATGATCATCTGCTGACTCCGCCCACTGATTCGGTTTTTACGGCGCGCCGGAAGCTGTATAAGTCCACACTGGAGGATCTGGAAGATATCAATGCCCGCCAACTGACCACACAAAACCGTATTGACTACTACCAATTTTCCAATGGATTGCAATATTGGCTCTTCCTGTCGGATACTTTGCATATTCAGCGGTGGTCACCTCTCGTGTACACCGATCTGCTGGCCAACGCATTTTCACCTGTAGTCCTTCAGGGTGGGGAATCGGACACCGTCCGGGCCGTCAATTTACAGCGGCGACTGAATAGGCTACCACAATTTCTCTCACAGGCACTTTTATCTCTGGAAAATTCTTCAAAACCGCATGGAGAAGCCGCAGTCCTCCAGTCCCGGCAACTTGCCTCAGCACTTGAACACCACCAACTCTCCGGTCAATTCCAATCTCTGGATCCTTCGCGGGTGACCACCTTACAGGATGCCGAGTCCACTGCAGCTGCATCCCTGCATGATTTCGCCAATCGCCTCGAGCAACAGACATCTTCATCATCCGGTAAAAGTTTCCGGTTAGGTCCCGCGTACTACCAGCGGTTATTTCACTATATTCTCCAAACCGACTGGAACCCGAATATCACTCTGGAGCGGGCAGAAAAAGAATTACGAACCCTACAAGGTGAGTTGTATGAAGCTGCCTCGCAACTTGCACGTCAGTGGTGGGGTATCAGATACAGGAATCCTTCCCGTGCTCAAAAACACCGTCTCATCCGGCGGGTGCTGAATTCCATTGACAATGATCGACAAGATCCGGAACAGATCGTTTCTTACATTCAATCTCAGATTAATCAGCTGGAAGATTTTGTAAACCACCACAAAATCCTCGCATCCCCCGCCGAGCAAAACCTGCCAGTCCAAACCGGGCTGGCATATATCCCTGGTTTTCCGATGGTTTCCCTGAATATGTCCGGGCCGATGTCTGCCGGAGCAATGGATCACTTATCAGTGCAACCCATTCCCGGATATTGGTCACAGGACGAGACCCGGTCCTATTTGGAAGAATACAACAATTATGCTCTGCAACTCCAGTCGATTTACTACGGTATTCCCGGGAAATTCGTTCAGCAGAATTATGCGCACCGGTATCCCTCATTAGTGCGGGCACTATTTCCCAGCACATCTATGATGAATGGATGGGCGCACTATGCTGAACGGATGATGGTGGAAGAAGGTTGGGGCCAGACAGATAAAAGTATCCTGGTAACACAACTCAAATGGGAAATCAGACGGGTACTGCAGACCATAATCGATCACAAAGTGCACACTGAAAACATGTCCCGGTCCGAAGCCCTGGCTTTACTGACCGGCGAAGGGTTTATGGAACCCCATCCGGCAGAAGAGGTATGGCACCGGGTCCAGATTCATCCTGTCTGGATGTCTGCCGACTTCATTGGCAAAAAACTGATTTTGAATCTGCGTCATCGGTTTAAGCAACAGGTCGCGCAGGATTTTTTACTGTATCAATTCCATAATCAGCTGCTGAGCTATGGTTCTCCCCCGGTGAAATACCTCCGATCCCTCCTGTTAGCAGGAAATCTGTAATGCCGAAATATTTGCTTAGTAGTGCGTTTGGCGGGATAATTACCGGGATGATTTTAATTGTGTTCGGCAGACAATTATATCCTGAAATTTCTACCTCGTATGCAATGTTTTGGGTGCTATTTGCCGGAACGTTGACCGGGTTAGTCGCAGGACTAACCGGGCATTTTGTTCAACATCCCGTTCAATTGCTGATCAGCATAACTGCAATCGGGGTATTTCTTTTCTTTATTTTCAGTGTAATATTGGCTGCAACTATTTTATATTCCGTTTTACTCGGTGGAGCTATCGGTCTGATGACCGGATACATCATTCTTTTCTTTGGCAGTAACAGTTGGACGCAGATAAAAGAAAATCAGGAATAATTAACTAAGCGAAACGGATGGTGCAATGAATCAAATGACTGAGGCTGCTGGCGGACCAGCAAACGGCAAAACCTTTATGGGGCATCCCCGCGGACTTGCCACGCTCTTTTTTACAGAGATGTGGGAGCGGTTCAGCTACTACGGGATGCGGGCGCTCCTGGTACTTTTTATGACTGCTCCACTCACTGTACACAACGCCGGTCTGGGATTTGACGTCGGGAAAGCGGCGGCGATTTATGGTTTATACACTTCAATGGTATACCTCCTGGCTTTAGCCGGCGGATGGGTTGCCGATAACCTGTGGGGCCAGCGGAAAGCCGTGTTCAGAGGCGGAGTTATCATTGCAGCCGGGCACTTTACCATGGCGGCACCGCTGATAGGATTTCCCGATATTGCTTCCTTCTACGGCGGCTTGATTCTTATTGTTCTCGGTACTGGTTTGCTCAAACCGAATGTCAGCACAATGGTTGGCGATCTCTATCCCGAACCGTCAGAAGAAGAGCTGGAAGAGCTCGAAGCGGCGGGAGATGCGGAAGACTGGGGGGCTCGCAGGGATGCCGGTTTCTCCATCTTCTATATGGGCATTAACATCGGCGCTATCCTTGGCCCGACTATCTGTAGTTTCCTCGGCGAAGGCTACAACTTCCACTGGGGTTTTTCAGCAGCCGGTTTTGGGATGTTGCTGGGTCTTTTCCAGTACAAGCGCGGCGCAAAATACCTCGGTGAAGCCGGAAAACTCAAATTAGATGATGACGAAGATACTCTCAGACAGCGAAGTAAAACCTTCTATACAGTGACGGCCGTTGCCGCTGCCGCAATCATGCTATTTGTGTTTCTCGCCCTCAGCGGAGTTCTTTCCATTACCCTCGAAGCCTTTGCTGGTGGCCTGGGCTACACTATCATCGTGCTCGCCATCCTGTATTTTGTATACCTTTTTGTCGCTGGCGGATATGATACCGAACAAAAAAAGCGTCTCGGCGCTATTTTCTGGCTGTTCATCCTGGCAGCGATCTTCTGGAGTGGGTTTGAACAAGCCGGCTCATCGATGAATCTGTTTGCACGTGATCTGACTAATCGAATGGTCGGAAATTTTGAAATGCCCGCCGGTTGGTTACAGAATATTAATCCGGCATTTATCGTAATATTTGCACCGATTTTCGGGTGGCTGTGGACCTGGCTGGCGCATCGAAACGCCAACCCATCCATTCCGGCGAAGTTTGCGCTCGGTCTGCTTGGGCTGGCAGCCGGATTTTTCGTGATATCCTGGGGTGCCGCCAACGCATCCATGGAGAATCCGGTCACTCCGGCCTGGTTGATTGTCACCTATTTTCTGCATACCTGCGGCGAACTGGCGTTGTCACCTGTGGGCTTATCATCCATCACCAAACTGGCGCCCAAGGATCGGGTCGGCCAAATGATGGGAGTGTGGTTTATTGCAGCAGCGCTGGGCAACCTGTTCGCAGGACTGGTAGCCGGAAGCCTGGAATCCCTGGCACCGTCTTCACTTTTCCAGAATGTAGCACTGATTATCGGCGCTGCCGGTATCGTTGCACTCTTGGTATCACCGCTGATGAATAAACTGATGGGTAAAGTGAAGTAAATATCAGAAAGTCAGGATATAAAAAAAGCCCGGCAATTGCCGGGCTTTTTTTAGTTTTCCATATCAAATTTACTTTTTTGAAACAATCTGCACCCCGCTGCTGGCACCAATTCGGCTGGCACCGGCACGAACCATCTGTAGTGCATCCGCAGCGGTTCTGATTCCACCCGAGGCTTTCACCCCGAGGTCTTTTCCAACAACATGACGCATAAGGGCAACATTGCGCTGTGTGGCTCCCCCGGAAGAAAATCCGGTGGAGGTTTTGACAAAATGCGCTCCCGCATCTCTGGACAGCAGGCAGGCCTTGACCTTTTCTTCGTCTGAAAGCAGGCAGGTTTCAAGGATCACCTTGACTACAACGCCTCCCGCGGCTTCCACCACCCTGGCAATATCATTCAGCACGTAATCGTAATCACCCACTCTCAACCGGCCAACGTTGATGACCATATCCAGTTCACCAGCACCATTTTCTACTGCTTCTGCTGCTTCCCGGGACTTTATCTTTCCAGTAGTGGCACCGAGGGGAAATCCCACTACCGAAGCCACCGGTATATTGCTTCCCTGTAAATAGTGCACTGCCAATTCAATGTAATCCGGGTTAACGCAGACGCTGGCAAAACCGTATTCCATTGCCTCCTCACATACCTGTTTTACCTGCTCTGGTGTCGTCTCCGGCTTTAAAATGGTGTGATCAATTATCCCGGCCAGTGCTACCCTGTCAAAGTCGTCTGGCGTCGATGCCGTCAGAATTGCCAACTGCTCGAATTCTGGTGACTCCGCTGTATCCATTGAGATAAGCCAAGGTTCAGTCTCACTTACCCCTGGAAATCCCGTAAGGATACGATCAGTCTCTTCCTGTAGTTGGTTATACTCGGTCATAATTGGTCTTTACGCGTCTACTTATTTGCATAGGATTTGAGCCTGGAGAGGTACTCACTGGCCAGCGCATCAGCCTCTTCCCGGGTCCCGGCTTCTGCATACACCCGGATAATCGGTTCTGTGTTCGAAGCACGCATATGCACCCAGCGACCGCTCCAGGTCAGCTTCACTCCGTCCTGTATATCGATATCTGCCTGGTCCGCATCCCGCTGTATCCTGGCAAGCATCTCATGGGGATCTGACTCCCCGAGCGTGATTTTCTGCTTACTCATTACAAAATGCGGTAAAGTGTTATAATATTCCCGCAGTGACATATCCAGGTCGGTTAAACGTTGCAAAACCACCGCCGTCGCAACCAACGAGTCCCGACCCAGGTGGCTTTCCGACAGGATCACTCCACCGTTCCCTTCGCCACCAACGATCGCATCCATTTCTGCCATTTTCGTCGCCACGTTTATCTCACCAACCGGTGTTCTGAGTACTTCCACACCGTATTTTTGTGCAACTTTATCGACAGCGAGTGTCGTGGACAGGTTTGTCACTACCGGTTTTTCCAACTGGACCGGATTATGCTCCTGCAGGTATGCCAACACCCCGTCAACTGCCATTGTCAGGGTATATTCTTCAATCAGATATTCGCCGTTTTCATCCACTAAACCACACCGATCTGCATCCGGATCAACTACAATTCCCAAATCCGCATCCCGTTTTTTCACCTCATTGCTGAGTTGGGTTAAATTTTCCGGCAATGGCTCCGGCTCATGTGGAAAATGCCCGTTCGGAATACAATTGATCGGCAGAACCTCGCATCCAAGTTCCTCAAGCAAGGCAGGCAGTGCAATCGAACCGGCACCGTTGACAGCATCAATGACGACCCGATACTTTTTCTTCTTAATCTCTTTTGGCTGAATTAGCGACAAATCCAGTACTGATTCAATATGTTCATCTATCGCTCCGTGAATTTCCCGGACATCGCCAATTTTGTCCCAATCCTGAAAGGTAAATTTGCCTGCGTGCAGGATGTCAAAAAGCTCTTTCACCTGATCAGCATTTAAAAACATCCCGTCCGCAGAGAGAAATTTGAGTCCGTTCCACTGTTCCGGATTATGACTTGCCGTAATAACAATCCCGCCATCGGCATTGAGCTGTTCTGTCATCAGCTGGACAGTGGGGGTTGGAGTAATTCCAAGATCACACACTTCAATTCCTTTCGAACGAAGCGTCGCAATCACCAGTTGTCGAATCAGTAAACCATGCTGCCGGCTATCTCGTCCCACCACCACGCGCGGACCGTCAACCCAGTGGGCAAAAGCTGAGATATAGTTCACCACGGACTGGGGCGTCAGCCCCTTTCCGACAATTCCACGAATTCCTGAAATACTCTCTACCAGATTTTGTGCCATAATTATTTAATTCTCACCGTTATTATGTTTTAAAGTCGTCACTTCGCTGAACACTCCAGGTTCATCTGATTTTTAATTTAGATATCCGAATTCACAAGTTCATTCATATACTCCGGGTATTTTTCCGCTATTTCCGAGGTCAGCCTGATAAACTGCCGGATTGTAAGTTCCTCAGCACGGCGGCTCGTATCAAAACTTAATGCATCCGCATCAAAGGCCGAGAACGGCAAGTAATCCAGAGCATTCCGGAGGGTCTTTCGACGTTTGCCAAAGGCCGTGCGGACTACAACGCGGTACAAATCAAAATCCGGGATCTGCCGGCTCCACTGGTCATGCCAGCGCATGGAAATTACGCCTGAGGCAACGTTGGGACGTGGCCGAAAAACATTCCGGCTCACCGTAAATTCATATGCCACCTTTGCATAGGTCTGCATCAGGACTGAAAGAATACCATAGGATTTGTTACCCGGTTCCGCAACAATACGGTCGGCCACATCTTTTTGCATCATGAAAAACACATCCCGGACACTGGTGCGAAAGTCGATAAGATGAAACAGCAGAGGCGAGGTAATATTATATGGGATGTTACCTAAAACCCGCACAGGTTTTTCAGTTTTGTTGGCAATGTCCCGAAAATCGACCTCCAAAATATCCTGATGCCATATCGCAACAGAACTATCCTCTCCAAAAACCTCCTCCAGCGGTGGGATGAGTTCATCATCCAGTTCCACGGCAATGGTTTCAATACCGAGTTCATCCAGGTACCGGGTCAAAGCACCTTGTCCGGGGCCGACCTCAACGATCAGTTCCCCGGAACGGGGAGAGAAGGTATGCAGGATTTTACGTACGATATTATCATCGACTAAAAAATTTTGTCCCAGCGATTTTTTAGCGTGGTGCCGGGTCATATTGGCAGGTTAAAAAGTTGGGAGGTATTCGCAGTGGTAATTTCTGCTACCTCGTCCAGTGTCCTGGATTTCATTTCCGCGATTTTTTCGGCAGTCAACCGGACGAAAGACGGTTCATTGGTTCTCCCTCTCTTCGGGACGGGCGCTAAAAACGGACTATCAGTCTCGACCATCATCACGCTGACATCGAGCCCCATTATCGTATTGCTCACCGTCTTGTTTCCGAATGTTACAATCCCCGAAAAGGAGATGAAATATCCTGCATCAACCATGGTTTCTGCCATATGCAAATCCGAAGTGAAACAGTGCATCACACCTGTACCCGGACCATACTTACGCATTAATTCGGTCATATCAGCATCGCTGTCCCGGTTGTGAATAATTACCGGGACTTCCAGAGAGGTTGCCAGTTCCAGCTGTGCGGTCAGCACACGGCGCTGCGTTTCCTTTGGCGTATACTCCTTGAAATAATCCAGGCCCATTTCCCCGAGTGCTACAACCCTGGGATGGTTCATTTGCTCTTCCAGCGTTTGCAGCCAGCCTGCAGGGAGATCTGCCGAATCGTGAGGATGGATTCCAACTGCGGCAAATACGTTATCGTATTGTTCGGCAATCCGGATAGCCCGCTCGTTGGATTCCTGGTCAATGCCGGGACACACGATATAATCCACTCCGTTGTCCCTGGCACGACGGATAATTTCTTCCCGGTTCGAATCGTAGGTATCGAACTGAATATGGGCGTGAGAATCTATCAGCATATATTATAGAATGGGAGCCCCGGGTGGGAGATTCTCGGGTACGGTCAACAGGCCAAACTGGTCGTCTCCCTCTGCGGCAAGCAGCATCCCTTCTGATTTTTCACCCATGAGAGTTGCCGGCGCCAGATTGGCAACCACAATGATACGTCTGCCGACCAGCTCATCCGGTGTGAACCGCCGGGCAATTCCGGCAACAATCTGCCGGGTCTCTCTGCCGAGATCAATTTGGAGTTTGAGCAGTTTATCCGCGTTCGGGACTGCTGCCGCTTCCTTGACGACAGCGACACGTAGATCCATATCCTGAAAATCGTCAAAGCTGATTTGTTCCTTGATATTCGGAGGTCTGTAAGTGACATCTTCTTCCTTTTCTTGCTGTTCTTTCTCTTCTGGCTTAACAATACTGCTATGAAGCTTTTCAACCTGCGCCTGAATGACGTCATCATCATATTTCTCGAACAGGATTTCCGGTGCATTCAGGGCATGACCCGGCTCAATGGTAAAAACAGCGGCCCGCTCCCATTGCTGGTCGGACACTGAACCATCCATTTTCAACATCTTCCAAACTTTCTCTGCCGAAAACGGCATAATCGGATACATGTATACGGCAAGTGCTTTTGCCGTTTGGATCGAATAATAAATAGCCGTCGCACAATCTTTGATATCGTCTTTCCGGGTTTTCCACGGCTCCTTATCATTGAAGTATTTATTCGCTGCCTTCGCCGCCATCAGAAACGACCTGACGCCTTTCCGGAATCGGAATTTATCAAAGGACTCGCCTGTGTCCTCACCTGCTCTCTTCAGCTCCCGGACCAGTTGATTTTCCAATTCCCCGGCTTCACTTGGCTCAGGTACCTGCCCATCGAAGTATTTATGAACAAAATGGAGAGCGCGGTTTATAAAATTCCCAACAATATCAGCCAGCTCGTTATTATTCCGTGACTGGAAATCCTCCCAGGAGAAGTCGGTATCACGTAACTCCGGCAGAGTACTCGCCAGCGCATATCGTAGCGGGTCTGCGGGGAAATCCTCCAGATAATCTTCCAGCCATACCGCAATATTCCGGCTTGTGGAAAATTTTAACCCCTTGAGGTTGAGAAACTCATTTGCTGGTACGTTCTCCGGCAAGACATAACCGCCGTGCACCATCAACATCGCCGGGAATATCAGGCAGTGAAAAACGATATTATCTTTGCCGATGAAATGGATAAGATGGGTATCTTTATTTTGCCAGTATTTTTTCCAAAGATCCGGATCACCCTGGTGCTCTGCCCATTCCTTGGTGGATGAAATATATCCAATTGGTGCATCGAACCAGACATAGAGCACCTTGTCCCGAGCTTCTTCCAGCGGGACTTCCACGCCCCAGGAAAGATCCCGCGTCACAGCACGATCGGAGAGCTGCTGGTCCAGCCACCCCTTTACCTGGGCATAAACATTACTTTTCCATTCTCCGTCCTTGGGCAGAATCCAGTCCTCGAGTTCATCCTGTAAATCGCCAAGTGGTAAATACCAATGAGTGGTTTCCTTCACTACGGGTTCAGACCCGGTAAGGGTACTCTTCGGATTAATCAACTCCATCGGCGATAACGAGGTACCACACTGCTCACATTGGTCACCATATGCCTCCTCATATCCACAGCGGGGGCATTCACCCATGACATAACGGTCCGGCAAGAACATCTGTTTTTCTTCATCGTAAAGATGTTCCTCGGTTTTCTTTTTAAAGATACCCTTTTCATACAGTCTGGTGAAAAAATCCCGGGCCGTTTTATGATGGACATCCAGTGAAGTCCGGCTGTAATTGTCAAACTGGATACCGAAGGCCTCGAAGGCTTTTTTATTCCTCGTATGGTACTCGTCGACAATTTCCTGGGGCGATACGCCCTCTTTTTCGGCTTTTATGGTAATCGGAACCCCGTGCTCATCGGAACCGCAGATGTACAATGTATCACGCCCCTGCAGGCGGCAATACCGGGAATAAATATCGGCGGGGAGATACGCACCGGCCAGATGACCGACGTGAATGGGGCCGTTGGCATACGGCAGGGCACTGGTAATGAGATAGCGTTCTTCGGACATAAATCAGGATTCGTTCTGCTTGGTCGGATAGTCACCCAGTTCCGCCAGCGGTTTTTCGAGGATTTCGGCACGATCCACTAACCAAAAATGGACAATATCGTTAAAAATATCGATGTGATTGACGCGGGCTTTCCCTTCCGGGAGATCGAACATTTCGCCCACATCCGGGAAATTTCCCATTTTCTCTTCATAGTAGGAATATTCGTACCGGAGGCAGCATTTCAATTTACCGCACAACCCGGTGAGTTTTGACGGGTTCAGCGGCAGGCCCTGCTCTTTCGCAAGTTGGGTGTTAACCGGTTCAAAATCCTTCATGAAAGAGGAGCAACAAAGCCGGTGACCGCATACCCCTATCCCATCATGGCGCTTTGCCTCATCCCGGACACCAATCTGACGCATTTCAATTCGGGTACGGTAAATTGCTGCTAAATCCCGCACCAGCTGGCGGAAATCCACCCGCTCGTCAGCTGTGTAATAAAACGTGACTTTTTTGCGGTCAAACTGGAATTCAATATCAGTCAACTTCATATCGAGCCCGAGCGAATCGATCCGTTCCTGGCAAATTTCCCAGGCTTCATCTTCCTTTTCCTGATTATCGATCAGATGCGCATAATCCGCCGGACTGAGCTTCCGGAGGACCTTTTTATCGGGTTTATCGGGCCCCATACGATTATTTTCTTGATGGCATACGTGGGTTACAATGCCGGAATCTTCACCGCCTTCATCGGTTTCGACAATAACTTGAGCGCCGCGTTCAATCGCTTCTTCATCTTCACCGGGAGTAAAATAATAACACCCCCGACGGGATCCCTGGAATTCAACGAATACTGTTTGTGTAATATCGGTGGCGATGTCCATATATTTTTTCCTGTAATTTTCCGTGTATCGCCTGATGCAATTGCACCTGCAAGCTATACAATGCAAGGCGAATATAGACGTTTCGTTCTATGAAATCAACGGCATTCTCCAGCAGTATCTGTGCTGAATTGTAGTCCACGTATTCGTAATGATCGACGAATTTTTTAATCTTGTCGAGCATCTGTTGAAATACCAGTTGATTCAGATTTTCGGTTTCGGACCACAAGTGCGCATCGCGTAACCACAACTGAATGAGCTGCAGGAACCGCGGCAGTGTGAGTGCCGGATCAGACGTCAGCGATTTCAGGAAGTCTACTTGCTCTTTCATCGCCAGCGGCTGACCCCGCATTATTGCCTGAAAGAATTTCACAATTTGCCCGTACAATTCATCCAGGTTCCTCTCTGCAAGCGCCAGGGCAAAACCAAAATCCCCATTGGCCATCCTGGCTATCTGCCGACCGGTTTCCGCGGATTCAATTGAAGATTTCGTGTGTAGTCCATCGAGAATCTCTTCGGTTGTCAGAAGCCGAAAGGGAACTATCTGACAACGCGACTGGATTGTTTCCGGAATTAAACGGAGTGCACTGGTACAAAAAATAAACGATGTATGCGGAGGGGGCTCTTCCACAATTTTCAAAATTGAGTTAAACGCTTCGTGACTCATGCGTTCAGCTTCAAAAATGAGAACAACCTTGCGTCCTGCTTCCGCCAGTCCCATATGAATATTTTTTTGCATTTGGCGGATGCTGGAAATCTTAATGTTTTGCGCCCGGTGAATCCTGATTTTTCGATACGGATTTTCACTTTTGGCCAGTATCGATTTCTGGATATCCTCAATCACGGATTCGTTTAACCCTTTCAACGGGTCCCAATCACCGCTGCCACCGGGTAAGGCAAAGATCTGGATGAGGTTCGGATGCTGCAAATGCCGCATCTGCTTACACCCAACGCAAGTCCCGCAGGGTAGTGTATCATCCGACTGGCAGTTCATTATTGATGCAAACTCCATGGCAACAGCTTCCTTGCCAGTCCCCCTCGGACCGTGGAACAGGTAAGCATTAGCGTACCGGCCCCTTTCAGCGATACGGTGCAGCATTTCGAGGATTTTTTGCTGCCCGACGATTGGAAAGAGTGTATTCATCATCCCTGGGTGAGCCAGTGTTCCGGATTCAATTTTTCCTTATTGCCCCAGATCTCAAAATGGAGTTTGGCGCCATCCAGTGAGCCCGAGTCTCCAACCTTCGCGATCACATCTCCCTCGCTTACATAACTATTTTGATTCACCTTGATATCCGTGACATGTGTATATACAGTATAAAATCCGCTACCATGATCGATTATAATCATATTTCCGTAACTGCGCATCCATGTGATTGTGGTAACCAGTCCATCTAACACTGCGACAACATTCGTGCCTTTCGGCGCGGCAATATCGATTCCCGGATTATCCGTGACCGTTTTGAGTCTGGGATGCCGAAACTTTCCAAACTTCGTCACAACTTTTCCTTCTGCAGGCCAGGGTAATTTTCCCTTCAGACTCGGAATATCCGCCGTCGCTTCCATTCCCTTCATTGCGCGTTCCCTCGCCAGTTTTTTGTTGCGTTCCTGACGGGCTTTTTCTTCCTCGAGATCGGCAATCAGTTTCTGGAGTGACCGGACTGCCTCCTCTCTTTCATGAATGTGCTGATGCAAAGATTTTTTATCCTGCTGGACCGAGGCCAACAGGTTCTGTCGCCTGGATTTATCCTGTTTCAACCTTTGCTGTTCCCGGCGTTTTTCCGCAATTAACTGTTCCTGCTGCCGTATTTCGTCCCGAAGTTCTGTTCGATCATGCTCGATCCGGTCCACGGTTTGCGTAATAGCCTGGTAGGTCTTTTTATCTGCATTATTGATGACCTGCAAGTATTTATATCTGTAGAGGGCCTGATTCAACGATTGGGAGGTCAATATCAACTCCAGGTCGGAATACCTGCCCTGTTTGTAAATCCGTACTGCACGCCCGGCAAACCGGGTTTTCAGCTCCTGGAGCTTTGTTTCACTGTGCTCCAAACTCCTGTTGAGTTCAACAATGCGCTGTTCCCGTTTTCGTTGCGTCTGTACCATCTCACTGATAAGCTGCTCAGTGTAACTGATGTCTTTCTCCAGCGAATTTAACTTGCCCAACAGTGACTGTTCTCTTTGCTCCTTGGATTTCAGTTCGCTACGGTATTGCTGGATTTCCTGTTTGAGAGACTCCAGCTCCTGTTCTTGTGAACGAATTTGCTGCTCCAAATCCTGTGAAAATGCACAGGATGCCCACAGAATAAAACACAAGCCAAGGAGTGCAATTGGAGATTTGAATGGATTCATAGATACGAAAATAGAGATGCAGGTGTCGAGTTTCAATAATTTTGATTATTCATAACCTGTATGGTTCATATGTAAGTATGAACCCATTTACCCGTGGATTGCATGTATTTCTTCTTCAGTTTCAGAAAACATTGTATATAGCGTCTTGTGGATCGAGGGCACAAAAATTCCGTCAGGGAAAAAACTTCCAACGTAAGTGCTGTTTTAAAGGGAGAAATCTTTCCGTTGTTTTGCATGGACATTGACCGAGGGGATTATGTATTAGTTGGTAAAACCGATACACGAGATGAAATTTTTCCATATAATTACGCCTGTCAGCATTAAAATACTCTTGACTCCAATCCCCAGAACATCTACTTTTTTCGCAAATTAATCCAGAACACACCTATGAAAAATCCTCTTTGGGAAAATATTTTTAAAAAACGGTCGGAAGAGTCCGAAACCGTTTTAGCGCTGCAGGGAGTTCCGATATTCCATGAACTGGATAAAAACGAGCTCCGGGAAATCGAGAAGCTTGTCCATCACCGGACGTATACCAAAGGTGAACAGATATTCTCTCAGGGCCAGCCAGGACTTGGAATGTATATCGTTCTGAGTGGTCAGGTCAATATTGTACGGCACGATCAAGAAGGGAATAAACTTATACTCGCCAGTTTATCTCAGGGTAGTTTTTTTGGTGATATGTCTTTGCTGGATGATGCCCCACGATCCGCCACTGCCGAAGCAGGGGAATTATCACAGATTATTGCGTTTTTCCGGCCGGATTTGTTCGACCTGTTAAATCGGCAACCCAAAACCGGCATTAAAATAATCACTGGGGTTGCCAATGTTATAGCGACCAGGCTACGCGCGCAAAACCAACTTTCCCAGGAATTACAGGAACAGGTCGACTCGCTTGAGACTGAAATAGAACAGCTACGAGCGAACCCCCCTGATCCTTCATCCTAACTCATGACCCAGGATTCTCAAAAAATAATATCCCTGGATCCCAAGCTGATTCGAAGCTTTGGGAAATTTTTCCTCGTACTGATTGTGGCCTATATTTGCGTGAAGGCTTTCCCGTTTGTTTCAAATGCCCTGGTATTGTTGCTTGTCTCTGTTCTCCTTTCCTCCATATTGGGACCGTTTGTTGATATCCTGGAGCGTCAACAGGTTCCCAGAGTTCTTGGTGCCCTGATAGTGATGGTTGTATTTCTGTTTCTCATCGGTATTGCTTTCCGGTTTTTGATCCCGGCCATCCGGGAACAGGCGATTGCCATCAATGAATTAATACAATCCCAGCGACCAGCCGATTTGCTGGCTACCTTCCAACAATGGATTTCCGAGAAACTGCCAGCTGCCGCAGCCGGGGAAATCGAGAATATCGATTTTTCCGGACGGGTGAATACTTTTTTTAGTGAATTCCTCTCAGGAAGTGTCTCCCTGCTCTTTAATATCGCAGGGATGATCTCATCTCTGTTTATCGTGATTGTGATTACCTATTTGCTGATGAAGGACAGCCGGAGAATAACGAAAAGTATTATCGGCTTGATTCCTAATAAATATTTCGAACCCGGCTTAAACCTGGCGGATAAAATTTCGACGCAACTCAGCAATTATATCCGGGGGCAGTTCACAGATGCCCTCGTCGTTGGCATTCTCTCGGTTATTGGGTTGTGGATTCTGGACATCAAATATTTTGTATTTATCGGTCTTATCGCCGGGCTGGCAAATCTGATCCCGTATATCGGTCCGGTGGCCGGCGCCATACCTGCGATGTTAATCTCCATAATCAATAATCCCGGCGAACCGATTGTTCTGGTTTACATTGCGATCATGTTCGCTATTGTCCAGATGATCGATAATTCCGTTGTATCACCTGCAGTAATGTCGAAAAGTGTGAATATGCACCCGATTTCGGTGATTATCATCGTTATTATCGGCGGCAATTTAATGGGAGCTTTTGGGATGTTAATTGCCGTCCCGGCGGCGGGAATCCTCAAGGTCACCTTTGAACAGATTGTGTGGACGGTCAAGCACTATCAGTCTGCCTGATGTCAGAGTTTCACTCGTTCGACTTTCGTGACTTTTCTCTCCTGAAAATAGATATATTCGTATACAGTATTGGTTAAGCGATAAATCCACAGTTGATAGCGGCGGCCTGTCAGGTCTTTTTTCTCATAAATTTCCCCGGGCGGACCATACACTTCCCGAACCATATCCTGGTACATCCCCCGCTCGACCTGGTACAGGTCCAACGATTCCCGCTGTCGTGCTTCCCGATCCACATTTCCCCGCGCCAGTTGGGTGGTCACGTCTTCGTGAAGCCGTTTTTGTACGGTATACCAGTTTTGGGCATGGAGGATCTTCAGCGCATCATCGGCTTTTGCCTGCAATTCGCCATTGATATCCAGCGCACGCTGTATGAAATCAGCAGCGGCAATATTCGCCCCCTCGGCTGCAGCGCGACTGGCATCATGCAAGTAGCCGTTGGCGATCCGGGTTCGTAAGTCATATTCCCGCTCTGTGCTCTCCGGTAACCGTCCGATGGAATCGGCAACGCTCAGCTCCCGAAGCGCAGCTTCCCACATGGCACTTTCGGCAAATTTCTCAGCACGATCGAAATGCAACCGAATCATACGCCGGTTTACAGAATCCTCCACCGCCCTGCTGACGGACCGTGCTGACTCATATAACGATTCAGCCTCTTCCAATGCACCGCTTTTATGTGTGGTAATTCCCTCTTCAAGCAGAATCTGACTTATTTGGGCTTTCCGGACCTCAATGGTGTCACGAAGAGTTTCGTCCTCCACTTCCTCCGCCAGCTCGTAATTAGTGAGTGCTTCCCGGATCTTCCCTTCATCGAATAATTTTTCGGCACGCCTGAAGTATTGATACGGGATTAATCTTTCCAATCGCTGTAATCTTTTTTGTGCCCGGGGCACCCTGTAATGGTTTGGATAATCCCGGACAAATTTCCGGAATGTTGAAGACGCCGTGATATAATCACCCTGCTTCATGGCTTTTCTGGCATCATCGCCTATCGTCTTCCCGCCGCCGAGGATAAGTCCAACTGTGAATAATACGCTGTGATTGCTGACATTGATAGATTTAATCGGTGTAAGATCATCCGGATCATGCAATACGGGAAACGGTAACCAGTGGTACCGATATGTCACCCCAAAATCGACCTTCGCCCCCATCATATCGATATTTGACCAGTGAAATCCGCCGCCGAACAACTGAATCATTTGTAAATCGGATTCCACATACCTGTTCCCGATGTAATCGGAAAAGAGCCAGAGCTTTCCTACTCCGACACCGTAATCGAACTGGAAAAACGTGCGGTCCGTCGGTTGATAATAGAACGAGTTCATAATGCTTCCACCGAAGACTGTCGGTCGATAGCGCGTCGATTGTCGGGATGAGCCGCCGATTTGGGGCCAATACTCGGGAACGAATACAGAGATGGCATTTCTCTGATACAGCAAATTGATCCCGATCTGATAATCCAGCACATTTTGTTTCCACAGCAGGTTCAGGTAATTGTATTTGAGCAGGTCCACTGATATGATGAAGGGAATTCGTGCCATCGGTAAATCCATATTTCCAACGTCCGTTTCGGTTGAATCAAGTAGCACAAAGGGAGAGGCTGCAAAATATCCGCTGCCAATCCGGATTTCATAAACGGACAATGAAAAAGGATGACGGTATGGAATTTTAGCGTGAGAGTTCTCCGTCCAGAGGGAGGCGATAATCCCAAAGAGGATGACAGTCAAAGCGAATTTTCGCAACACTTCTAGAGATATCATAATTTGAGTAATATTTCTTCCAGGGAAGTATATTCCTGTTGATCCTCAGGCAGGTCCGAGGGACCTTCAATCTTCATCCGTTGTGATAGAAAGATGATTATGCCAATGATGGCAGGCAAAACCACATTCACAACAAAAACCAATAACGGCACGCCCACCCCTACATTCGCCGCAACGCCATACGGCTGTAGCAGAGTGAGTGCCACCGATTCTCTGACACCGAGGCCGGCAAAACTGATAGGAATCATAATAGCGGCCAGCACCAAAGAAACTATCCCCCCCAATTCGATTGGAGAAATATTATACACATGTAAAAATATCCAGTATTGAAAAATTACTATTCCCAGGTGAATTAAGGAAAAGCCGGATTGCAGGAGGAAGATCCGCCGCTTTCGAAGCCGCGCTGACAAGTATTTCTTAACAACCGGCCATTTCGCTATCCCCTTCCACAGGAACTGGGAAAGTATTAATAATAATGTGAGTATCACACCAATCCACAGATAAGCAGGGAATACTATCCAGATACTGATACCGACACAAAAGAGTACGGTGAATATGAACGCCACTTTTTCAATCACATACACTGCGATTCGCTGGGACGGTTTTCCCCGGATAAACAGCATTTTCCCCACTTCTCCCTGGCTGCCCGGCAGGACAAAACGCAGGGAAAACCCAACAAAAAATACGTTTAAAATTTGTCGAATTGGCTGAAGAAGCCCACCCTGTCTGCACAATATCAAAAATCTCAAAAACTCTACCGCCCAAAGTACGAAAGCCACACCGAGTACAATTGCCAAAGACCCGATATTCTCCTTCGCGAACCGTCCAAATTGCCGGAATTCAACCTGCCGGGTAATCCAGTAGATTAGCAGAATACTGATACAGAGTTTGATAAGGATTACCGCACCAGAGACAAGGTGTTTCCGGGTCATGGATATCCTTTAATAGTCAAAGCGAATTTGAACTGAAGTGAAATGATCGGATTGGGAGGCGGTCTTCAAATACCGATATCCCAGGTCAAGGGAAAGGATATTGCTCCATTGGTATTCCCAGGTAACACCGAATTCCCGGATTCGGCGAATATCACCCATGAGCCATTCAGTGGAAGTATCAAACGATTCATTCCGTTCAGTATAATTTTGGTTTGGAGCACTACCAACGGGATAATACCCCGGATCTTCAGGTTCAAGCGGCTCAACGCCATGTTTCAAATATTGATATTCGAATGACAATATTTGACGTTCGTTAATCCACCACCGGTTTCGTCCGTACCACTGCTGGGAATTGGGACCATTCGCAAATCCCAGTCCGCGATTGTCATGAGTGTACGTAGTATAAGCAAATTCATGAGTATAGGTCCAGGGGCGAACTGCAGAAAATTCAACAATATATTCTGAGGGTTTCCCTACTATGGTAGGTGTAAATTGGGCTCCAATTTGCACACCTTGTTTATTGGCCCAGTGTGCTTTGAAAATATCCTGTAAACGGAGTTCATCTAATAGTACGCCACCATAGAACTTGACACGGTCCAGTGGAAAATATTCAAACTCCAGCGCCATAAGCAGATTGTCCCTGTCAATGAGATTATGCTCCGTGGGTAAGAGTAATACCGGGGGAACAAGATAAGCCAATTCCAGGTCTCTATTGCCGTAAATAATCATCTCACTAAAAGCAAGATGGAACCTTGAGAAGGGGATAAATTCCAGCCTATGGCCGACTAGGTATTTATTTACACTGGGTTTTTCTCCAGTAGAATCAACTGTAGCTTTCTCTAAACTCAGGAGCGACCCATGCATGAATGAATACTTTGCCCGGGGAAATACCTTATTCCAACCGACATACGGAAAGGGCGGGACCTTATTGGAAAGGACCATTGAATTCGGGCCATTGCCCCAGTACAATGGTTGTGTGCTTAATATGAAATTCCCGACGCTGGAGCTATATTGAAGATAACCATTCGAGTAATCGAAGGAATGAAAGCTCACTCCTTCATCACCGGTGTAACGCCAGCCTCCTTTGTATTCGTCCGGTGTTCCCGGATACCCGGCTTTTGGATGATATAAATACCGGTATGCATCCATATAGACGGAGAAGTTTTCGCCAAATCCACCGGTGATACGAAATCCATCCTGGGAAACGAACCGCCCGGTACTATTCTTCATCTCATAACGAAGCATCTCATCCCAATCAATCCAGACGAATTCGGTCTCCGTTTCGTAGACGAGTGTATGGAGTGCTTCCTGTGAATCATGGTATTCGAACAACCGACCTATCGCCTCTCTGACCGATTGAAAAGATCCAAATAAAAAGTAAGCCGACCGGTCTTCCTTGCGCTGCAATAGAAAATGCGAGTCGGGAGTCAATTCCATGCGAAAATCCACAAGAAATTCCCGGAGAATTCTGCGATCGACCGGAGAAAGTTTTGCCTTCTCTTTGTCAATTTTCTCAAGATATTCCGCAATGTAATTTCTGGTGAGAGGTTTGGTATCGTTCAGGAATCCCGGAATTAATCCCTGCGTAGCGAGGCGGTCCAAAAAAGGATACACGGGATCAGATAACCGGACATAATGTTGCGTAGCGTTGAGGGAGCCTGCCAGGAATACTATTATCGCCAAAACACGTCCTGCTGAAAAAACGTGATGGGCCCGGTATCTCCGTAACGGCTTCATCGGCGGTATTTGGTACCTTTCCAGGTAAAACTGCCAAGCATCCCTTTAAAAGTAACATACAATACAAACGGTATATGCACACCCAACATCAAAATATAATGCCACGGGTAAAACGGAATATCCATTTTTTTATGTCCTGCGTAAGTGTATAGCGTATCAGGAAATACCTTTAATGCAAGGAATATTAAAAAGACAGTCCAATTAAAACCACCCCAAACAACCGACACAGGATACAGAAAAGTCCCCAGGTAGAAGATAAACGTCATAATAGAGAAAAAAAGGGCCGTTGGAGCACCGGCACCGGCCTTTGAGGCCCATCTGGCACGCTGGTTCAATAATTCCGGGATGGTAGGCTGGGGATCCGTATGGGCAATGACCGATTTATTTATCAGGAATTCGAGTCGGTAATTGCGTCTCTCTGCGGACTGAATCAGAAAAAAGTCATCGCCTGAGGTGAGATGAGTTTTCATCGCCTCATGGCCGGCATTCTCATAAAGTTCCTTGTTGAAAAGCATATTGTTCCCATTCGCCGTAAATCCCCTTCCACGTGATATTGAACCGGCACTGACAAAGGCCAGAGCATTATGCTCAATGTATTGCATTTTCTGCCATAACTCCTCAAACCAGGAAGCGTATTTTTCCTTGTTGTTGACAGTGATTGCCGTTGCCACTCCCAAATTGTCATCCACTACACTGGCATAAGTTCGCAACCAGTTTTTCGGATGAGTGCAATCAGCATCCGTGGCTGCAACAAACCGCGTGTCAAGTGTGGCAACCCCTTCAAGTAATGCAAACTTTTTTGGAGAAATCCCTTCTCGCCGCTCTGTAATTGTTACAACGCTTAAATTTTGTATTTCCCCCGTGAGACGCTCAAGGATTTCACCTGTTGCATCCTCTGACCTATCGTTTACAACTACAATTGTATACAGATGGTCAGGATAATTCTGGCCAGCGAGGGACCGAACGGTCTGTTCAATAGACTTTTCTTCGTTTCTGGCGGCAACGATTACGCCAATTTCAGGCAACTGATTATCTGTCAGCAATTCAACTGGTTGCAATGTGCGCAGCCCGAAGTAAAAGTAGAGAATAAAACCACAATAAATGATTCCAGCGGCACCAATTACAAGAATTAAACCATTCATTAAATGTAAATATCCCTTTCTACAGGCTGCAAGAGTAAATAATAATCAGGTGAATCCGCAAATCATTTAAATGTATAAAAATTCTTGTCGATTCCCGCATAGAAATACCAGAGAGGTAAGCGGGATGCAATTTCCGGGAACACCCGGCTCCCCACAGACGTTTTATTCTTTAATCTTTCGAGGTTTTGGTCTAATTTCGGGGCGTATGAGTGTGGCATTACATATCGTCATGTGGATAATCCTGTTTGGCGCATTGCTAGTGATACCCCTGGGGATTCCGGGCACTTTTTTAATCGCTGTCATTGTGCTTTTGGAAGCAATATTAACGGATTTTGCCACGGTGGGTACCGGCCTGCTAATTTGGCTGTTCGCAATAGCCGTGGCGCTGGAAGGAGTTGAATATCTGATTACCGGTATCTCTGCACAAAGATACGGTGCATCGAAGATCGGCGTTGTCGGGGCTATTTTAGGGGCATTAATCGGGGCAATTGTCGGGTCTTCTCTGGTGCCTGTCATTGGCACACTCATTGGGACACTTGTCGGTGCTTATGTTGGCGCTGTGGGAGTTGAACTGTTCCGGACCGGTTCGACAGAGACTGCCCTTCGTGCCGGATTCGGCGCTTTTGTGGGGAATGCCGGCGGCAAACTTGCCAAAGTGGTTGGCGGCGTATTCATGATCGTACTAATCATCAGAGCCTTTGTAGCGGCGTAATTCTTTATTGATTTTACTACAGTGATGATTTTTAAATATACTAAAGTTAGCATTTACGTCGCGATTCTGCTGGGAGCACTGACCCTCGTAACCGCCCAGGAGCAACCGTACGATTTTGCCATAGCCCGGTTGCATTACGATGGAGGTGGTGACTGGTACAGCGATCCCAGTTCTCTGCCCAATCTCATTCACTATTTACAAGAAAACACCAGCATGAAAATCCGGCCGGAAGAAGTCCGGCTAAAGCCCCAGGACCCGCAGCTCTTCTTGTATCCGTATCTCTATATGACTGGCCACGGCAACGTTCGGTTTTCCGATTCGGATGTCCGAAGGTTGCACCGTTATCTCACCACGGGCGGGTTTCTCCATGCGGATGATAATTACGGGATGGACGAATCCTTTCGACGGGAAATGAAGAAAATATTTCCGAAAAAGGACTTCGTTGAATTACCGTTTGATCACCCGATTTACCATATCAAGTACAATTTCCCAAACGGCCCCCCGAAGGTCCATAAACACGACGGTAAGCCCCCCAAGGGACTCGGGGTATTCCATGAAGGCCGGCTTGTGGTCTTTTATACTATTGAAACCGACCTGGGCGATGGATGGGAAGATACCGATGTGCACGATGATCCGCCGGAGAAACATGAAGCGGCGCTTCAAATGGGAACGAACATCGTCCTTTATGCATTAACACATTAAAAACGACCTTTTTATGCCAGACAATCCAGAAAAAATTATCCGCACGGTACTCAAAAAGTACCGCACTTATCTTGCTGCGGAGCATTTCCGTGTAGGAATAATCGGCAGCCTGATTCTCGGACTGATTCTCCTCGGTGTTGGGATCACGGCAGAATCGTTGTGGTATCTAAGTGAAACCGGGCGTGCACAACTTCTCTGGATCACCGGCGGAGTCGTGGCACTGGGACTGTTCGGCAGTGGCGTGTGGGTTGGGTTTATTGGAGCAGGCGGTTCGGCAAAATACTCCGATATATCGCTTGCCAAACGTCTCGGAAACGAATTTCCGGCGCTCGGAGATCAGGTCAGCAATGCCCTATCCCTAATCCGGGAAAACCAACAATATCAGTATTCCAGGACCCTCATTCGGGCGAATATACAATCTGTTTCGGGGATGGTCACCGAAATCGATCCCAGAGAAGGCGTAGATATCGATGCCCGAAAATTTCTGACAAAAATGCTTATCGCGGTCACCGGTTTCTGGATAATTATCTGGCTCCCGTTTGCCGGCAGCATCCTGGACGGTACGGTCCGGTTGTTTCACCCCGATACTCATTACGAAATTCCCCAACCGTTTACCTTCCGGGTTGAACCGGGTAACACGCAGATTTTACATTCCGATGCAGCTGATATTACGGTGCACATCTCGGGTGAGGTACCGGATGAATTGCTGTTGACGACAACCGAACCGAACTCATCCGAAACAATCGTTCTGTCAGAAGATTCAACCGGTCAATACAGGCATACCTTCAGCAATATCCGGCAGAGCTTTCAATATCAGGTTCACGCAAAATCACCGCACTGGTGGGATCGCTGGGATGAAATTTACTCGGATACTTACCGTGTGCAGGTGCTGAGTCGTCCACAGGTCCAATCACTGGCAATGCGACTCGTTCCCCCGGGGTACTCGGAATTGTCACCGCGAAATCAGGAAATTACTTCCACAGAAATTGTAGCACTGAAGGGCACAAAGGTCGAACTCTTCGGGCAAACCAATAAACCGATTCAATCGGCGGAATTATCCTTTTCTGAAAGCGAACGTTCAGTTAGAATGGATCGGGAAAATACTTCAATACGGACGACCTTTACCATTAACCGGCCAGATAAATTCAGCATCCGACTGGTTGACTACTCGGATATTACTAATGCCAATCCGGCGAAATACCGGGTAACGCCGCTGCCGGACGAGCATCCCCGGGTTGAAATCCTGCAACCGCAGGGTGATGTTGATTTAGGGGAGGCGCTGCAGATCCCGCTGGTTCTCCGGCTCCAGGACGATTTCGGGTTTTCCAAACTCGTCATCCAGTATCAGGTCGTGAAACCGGCCGCATCGGAGAAGGACACTTCCTGGAAATCGGTGGCGCTCCCGCTGGACCAGACTGATCAAAAGATCGTCGAGTATTCCCATCGCTGGGATTTGAATCCGCTCAACCTTTCTCCCAGGGATATGGTTCGATACCGGGCTGCGTTATGGGATAATGATCAGGTCTCCGGACCAAAAGTCAGTTACAGCCGGATACAGACGGCGCGATTTCCATCGCTGAGTGACATGTTTGCCAGGACACAACAGCAGCAATCCGGTGCAATGGAAGATGCGGAGGAAATCCAGCGCACTATCGAAAAAATCAAGAAACAGGTCGATGAACTGACCCTGGAGATGCAAAAGAAGGAAGAGGTGAACTGGCAACAGCAGCAACAGGCGGACAACATAGTAAAATCCCACGAGGAACTGAAAAAGAAGTTGGACGAGGTAAGCAAACAGCTTGATCAGATGATTCAGGAGGGCCAGAAGCACGAACTATTTGACGATGAGTTGATGCAAAAGTACCAGGAGTTGCAACAGTTATTCAAAGATGTGATGACACCTGAGCTGGAGGAGGCGCTGGCGAAACTCCAGGAGGCCATGGATAAAGCGAACCCGGAGGAAGTCCGCAAAGCCATGGAGGACCTGCAAAAAGCGGAACAGGACATCAGCGAGAACATCGACCGGGCGCTGGAATTGTTCAAACGTGTGAAGATCGAGCAGCAAATGGCCGAAGTGGTGAAGCGGATCAACGATTTGGCTGAACGTCAGCAGGATGTTGCAAGCAAGGCGGATTCCAGCAGTGCGGATCGAAATGCCCTCAGTCAGGAGGAAAAGATGGCGGCAGACGAGTACGATATCGCTGAAAAACGCATGGAGGACCTGGCGAACTCTATGGAAGAATTTCCGGTGATGCCATCCGAGGATATGCAGCAGGCACTGACTCAGGCACAAATGGATTCGATTGCCTCTCAAATGCGTCAAGCAGAACAGTCGTTCCGGCAGGGGCAAATGCAACAGGGACAGCAACAGGCCCGGCAATCCGGCCAGAATCTCCAGAATTTGGCGCAGCAGTTAAAACAAACCCAACAAAAGTTGCAGCAACAAACGATGAATGAAATCATGGAGGAATTTCGTGCCGTGCTCCGAAACGTACTCTCCCTGTCTCAACAGCAGGAAGGTCTCCAGCGTCGCACCGCTCCCCTTCAGGGAAAAAGCCCGAAAATGGGGGGACTGGCCGACGAACAACAAGACCTTCAAATGAACCTGCAACGAACTGTCGGACAACTTGTCAAGCTCTCGCAGAAGACCTTTGGTGTCACCCGGGATATTGGCAAGGCCCTCGGTAAAACAGCCTCTAGCATGCAAAGTTCTGTGAAGAACCTGAGCGAAAGAAACGCCCGGAGCGCCTCCAACAGTCAATCAGAGGCCATGGCCGGTCTAAACGAAACCGCGCAACAACTCTTGAATGCAATGAATAGTCTTCAGGCACAGGGAAGCAGTACAGGATTCGAAAATTATCTCAAACAAATGCAAGAGATGGCGAGCAAGCAACGTGGACTGAATCAGCAGTCCATGCAAATGGGTCAGAACGGCACCCCATCACTGGCAAGACAAAAAGCCATGCAGCGACTTGCACAACAGCAGATGGGGCTGCGTCAATCGTTACAGCAAATGCAACAGAACATGCAGAAAACCGGTGGTGGGCAATCCATGGGAGACCTCAGCGGAGCGGCACAAGACATGGAGAAGGTGGCGGATGACCTGCGGAATAACCGATTTACACGCGAAACGATTGAGCGGCAACAGCGGATTTTATCCAGGATGCTCGATGCAACGAAATCTCTCAGAACGCGGGATTACAGTAAAAAACGCGAATCAGAGGCAGGAGAAAACGTGACGCGCAGTGGCCCTGCCGGGTTACCCGGTGACTACGGGGAACGGCGCAACTTGCTACAGGAAGATTTGCAACGTGCATTACGCGAGGGATACAGCCGGTCCTTTGAAACCGTAATCCGGGAGTATTTTAACACGCTTAGCCAAACCCGACAAACAGAATCCCCGGAGAATCAATGACAATCAAATCCAACGTTACCGGTTTGGCTTCCCTTGTATTATGTCTTATGTTGGCCGGGGTATTTTTCACCCCTCCGAAGAGTGCGTTCAGTCAAATCCGGATACTCAGGACACCGGCGCAGCAGCAACAGCAGGGTAATGCCAATATCCAAAGCAAACTCCGGCAAGCGCAGATACTGGAGCGACAGGGCGATGTGGAAAACGCAGCAAAAATTTATCGATCGTTATATGAATCCTATCCTGACAATGGCAATGTCTATAAAAATTACCTGGATATCCTGATTCGAATGGGTGATTATTCTGCTGCCGAGGGAGTCATCTCCCAGTTTCTGAAGGAGCACCCCCGGGACTTGAATTCGCTGGTAACGCTGGGAACGGTTTTTTATAACCAGGAGAACAAGGACAAGGCCCTTCGGCAGTGGAGAAGCATTCTGGAATCCTTGGGGAAAAACGTCCGGAATTACCAAATGGTTTTGAGTGAAATAATCCGAAGCGGGTTATTTGACGAAGCGTATAGTATTGCCAATGACGCCCGGGAAACCTTGAACCAGCCCGCCTTTTATGCGCTGCAACTTGGGTCCGTATTCTCATCACGACTCAACTATAAACGGGCAACCCGGGAATATCTCCGTTACTATCAGCACAGAGATCGGAATGTTAATTTTCTCGTATCCCAGCTGTCGCGTTTTCCTGACGAAGAAGATGTTCATGAACAGGTCATTCCCGTACTGGAATCCGCCCTGGAAAATCAGCCAAACGATAAAGGTTTACACCAGGTTCTCGCGGATTACCAGTACCGTATTCAGGCCTTTGACAAGGCGCTTGAGCATTACAGGATGCTTGAAGAAATCGAGGGTGCGCCCGGCACCTATCGCCGCAGTGTCGCAAACGATTTTCTGAACGACGGTGAATATCAGCGGGCCAGGGAATTATATCAAACGTTACTTGCGAATCCGTCCATCACGAAAAACCGGTCTCAACTCCGGTTCGGATTCGCCGAAGCCGGATACCTGTATTTGCTCAATCGATATACGAATGATTCGGACATCACGCTCTTTCACCGTAATATCCTCTGGGAACTGGATTTTATAATCATCCCGGAAGAAGCCGGCCAAATGCTGAGCGAAGTCGTGGCCAATTATGATTCCGTGTTACAATTACATGGAAAGACTCGGGAAGCCCAGCTGGCGGAATTCCGGCTCGGTGAAATTTATTTCCGGCTCGGGAACGATTTTGACCGTGCGGTGAGCTATTTCAGGGAGTGCGTCAAAGAACCTGAGCATCCCCGTTTTGTCCAGGCGCAGCTCCGCATCGGATTATGTTACCTCGCTAAAGGGGATATCCCCCAGGCGCAAACCCACTGGAGGAAGGTCCTGCCTGAAGTGCAGACTCAAAATACACAGGTGGCAAATACAATACAGCTCTATCAGGCCGGCACGGAATTGTATACCGGAGATATCGACTCGGGACTTGCGGCACTGGAGGGGCTTCACACGGATGTGCCCTTTTCCTCCGAACTGTTTAATGATGTTCTTGAAATCCAGACATTGACAGACAACGGTCTGCAACACCAAAGTCCTTCGGATACAGCGACAATGCGACAGTTTTTCACCGGTGAATTTTACCTGAAGCGGCATAAAATCACGGAAGCGCAGAAAGCCTATTTACGCATTACTGACATTAAGCAGGATGCTCCCATTGCTCCGTATGCACTTCTACGCTCGGCCACGCTGGGAAAACTCCTCCATCAGCAGGAACAGGTCCACGGATGGCTCTCCGCAATTATCGACTCCTATCCGGATTCCCCGGTTGAAGATCAGGTGATGTTTCTCCTCGGCGAATGGTACCAGGAGCAACAGAATTTCTCTAAAGCGATTTCCTGGTACGAACAGATATTGATTGATCACCCTGGGAGCATCCTGACTCAGCAGGCCAGACAGCGTATTCGGCAACTCCAACAACAGACTTCATAACATATGCGACGTTTACTGATCATATTTCTGCTCACAGTCATGGTACCGGTCAGCATGTTTTCCCAGCAGAAATTGCTGATCCCCATGGACCTAAGCCAAACCGACCACCTCAAGGCTTATGGTGTGGCGTACTGGACGCTCAAGCAACAAATTAACGTCGAATGGCTGCTGAATTACAGAGGCGGTTCCTTTCTCATAGATTATTATGACGGCATTGCGCGGGAGTGCCGGGTCCGGGGCGTCCAATTCGAAACGGTCTCGCCTGGGCAAGTCACACAGATGTATTCCACCATTGAACAGAATAACATGGATATGGTCCTCCTGGAAAAAGAGCCAAAAATCGCCATATACACGCCACCGAATAAGCGTCCCTGGGATGATGCCGTCACCATGGCGTTGAGGTATGCGGAGATCGATTACGAGACGCTTTGGGACGAAGGCGTACTTGACGGCGATCTTTCGGAGTACGATTGGCTTCACCTGCATCATGAGGATTTTACCGGCCAGTACGGAAAATTTTATAAAAACTATCACACCGCTCCCTGGTATATCCAGCAGCAGATCAAATACGAAAATATGGCAGAGCGACTGGGCTTTCCTTCAGTCCAGGCACAAAAAAAGGCCGTCGCTGCCCGGATTAAAGACTATGTGGTACAGGGCGGATTTTTGTTTGCCATGTGCTCCGCAACCGATTCTTATGACATCGCCCTGGCGGCACAGAACATTGATATTGCTGCCAGTGTATACGACGGAACGGCGGCGGATCCGAATGCCCAGCAGAAGCTGGATTTTTCCAGGACCTTTGCCTTCGAGAATTTTCACCTGGAAATGGATCCGTTGGTCTATGAATACTCGGATATCGACATTCCACCGAGTTATTCGGCACCAATTCGTGGCGCCGAAGGAGATTATTTCAGCTTGTTTGAATTCTCGGCAAAATACGATCCCGTCCCGACGATGCTGACGCAAAACCACGTCGCAGTGGTGAAGGATTTCATGGGACAAACCACCAGTTTCAACCGCAAATTTATCAAGGATGACGTGGTGATAATGGGCGAATTCGAGGGCACGCAACGCGTCAAATACATCCACGGCAACGCCGGCAAAGGGACTTTTACTTTCTACGGTGGTCATGATCCGGAGGACTTCCAGCACTTCGTGGGCGATCCCCCGACCCAGTTAAGCCTGCATAAAAATTCACCGGGGTACCGGTTGATCCTGAACAATGTGCTTTTTCCAGCGGCGAAAAAACAGAAGCGGAAGACGTAGAACGAAAGTGTTACAGTGTTATAGTTGTTGGTAGTCGCGGCTTCAGCCGCGTGTTCAGTTATCAGATACCAGTGATCAATAAACAACAAAAAAAATCAAAACCTGAGCTTCTCAGCAATACGTAAGTCCTTCCTATCCAAAAGGTTTCAAATTCCCTGTATCAGATTATAAATTACACTGCTATTTGAATTACAATTCAACCAACAAGGATTAAATCCATGGAAACATTTACCGTTTCAACCGGTCAGCGGAACGAGCTCACCGACATTACCGGCAAAGTGAAAAACATAGTTCATGACGCCGGAGTACAGAATGGAATTTGTGTGGTGTACACGCCGCATACCACCGCAGGTATCACGATTAATGAGAATGCTGATCCCAGTGTCCAGCACGACATCCGGCTGAAACTCAACGATGTTATTGACGAGGATCCCAGGTTTCGTCATGCCGAGGGCAACAGCGACTCTCACATCAAAACGAGTCTCGTCGGGTGTTCTGAGCAAATAATTATAGAAAACGGGCGCCTCGTGTTAGGCACCTGGCAGGGGATCTTCTTTTGCGAATTCGACGGCCCGCGCACCCGGAAGGTCCATGTGCAAATCCTGGGAAGTTAATCAGACTGGTCACCGGGAGTAATTTCACCGGCCTTTACCACATCCCAGTGGGAATCCAATTCTTCCAGACTCATTGAATGCATATCCAGGTTCCGTTCGCCGACTCGTTTTTCAATGGCCTGGAAGCGGCGGATAAACTTCTGAATCGTACTTCTCAGTGCATCTTCCGGATTTATCCTGAGGAACCGGGAGAGGTTTACCAGGGAAAAAAGCAGATCACCGAATTCGTCCTCCACTTCTTCCGGGGAGCCATTTTCTACCACTTCCATGAGTTCTTCAAATTCCTCTTCCACCTTCTCCCAGACCGGTTCGGCAGAGTCCCAGTCAAATCCAACCTGAGAAGCCTTCTGCTGGAGACGGTGAGCACGAATTAACGCCGATAAGGATTTGGGAACGCCTTCAATAACCGATTCGCGACCCTCCTCCATCTTAATCTGTTCCCAGTTTTTTACGATCTCCTCTTCATCGGAAACGTCGGTATCTCCAAAGATATGGGGATGGCGACGGATTAATTTTTGTGAAATAGTGTTAAGGACTTCATCGATGGTGAATTCGCCGTTTTCCTCAGCAATCCGGGCCTGGAAAACGATATGCATGATCAGATCGCCGAGTTCGTCCTTCAGTCCCTCCATATCCCCGTAATCGATCATCTCGACTACTTCGTGCGCTTCTTCCAACAGGTGCGCCACCAGAGATTTATGGGTCTGTTTCCGATCCCACGGGCACCCGTCAGGGCCTCGCAATATCTTTAATATCTCAATCAACTCTCTGAATTTATCTTCCGGAAGGTTTTCCAACTTTTCCACCATAGTCGTTTTTTCTTTCTGATATGTCATTTCTGATTATTCCTCCGATACCGCCGATGGTGGATTGGCACCTTTTTTCGGCAGGATGATCCGGACCCGTGTGATCCGGTTCCCGTGTACGCGTTCGATTACATACCGGACCCCATTGAACTTTATCTTGGTCTTTTCTTCCGGAATATCCCCGACATGGGAATAGAGAAAGCCGCCAAGGGTATCATACTCCCTTTCCTCCGGGATGCCCAGTTTCACCACATCGTCCAGGTCATCCAGGGTCATCCGGGCATTCACCACCAGGGTATGCTGATCGAGCCAGCGGTACATCGGCGTCTCAAAATCGTATTCGTCCCTGATTTCCCCGACGATCTCCTCGATGATATCCTCCAAAGTAACGAGACCGGAGGTTCCGCCATATTCATCAACGACAATAGCAATATTGGTCTTCCGCTGCTGAAATTCCCGGAGCAACTTATCGATTTTCATCTTTTCCGGCACAAAATACGCCGGCCGGGACAACATCGCTATTTGAACGTTCGTCGAATTCTTGGTCAGATACGGTAACAGATCCTTGGCAAAAATTATCCCGGTGATGTTATCCACGCGTTTATCATACAATGGCAGCCGGGAATACCGGTGTTCCTTTATCACCTCAATGACATCTTTGACTTTCATGGAAGTGGGGACCGCCTTCATATCAATCCGGGGGATCATTATTTCACGAACATACGTATCCCCAAAATCGAAGATGGAGTAGATCATCTCCTTTTCCTGCTCCTGAAGTGCTCCCTGGCTTTCACTTACTTCAACCAGCGTGCGGATTTCATCCTCGGAAAGGAAAAGATTCTCCTTTTGAATGCCCAGAATACGGGTTACAAACTTGGTTATACCATACAATACGTAGGCGATCGGATATAACAACCGGAAGGTCCACGTGAGAGGTATACTGACGATCCGGCTGAATTTTTTGGTATTTCCCACCGCAAGGATCTTGGGTGTAATTTCACCGACAACCAGGACAACTACCGTAACGACAATGACTTCTATCGCTACAATTATCACTTCGTTTACCCCGAGATGGTGTGCGATCATTGTCGCGATAAGAGCAGCCAGCGCCCCAATACTGACATTCACAATCGTATTGCCCGTCAGAATGGTGATCAACAGACGCTTGGGTTTGGCAATAAGCTCCAGGATCCGCTTGTTGGGGGGATCCTGGTTTTCTTTTAATTGTTCAATATCCTTGTCCTTGAGCCCAAAAACCGCTGTTTCGGAGCCGGAAAAAAAGGCACTGAAGACGAGAAGCCCGAAAAATATCAAAATTTGTGCAACCAGAAATGACATGGCTATCTATGGTACTGTTTGACTAAAATTATGGAAGGGTTTTCACGATAAGCGGTTCGTCAAACTGCGCTAGCTGTACGTCCTCCCGTGCAGTCATCTCCTGTTGTTTCCTCTCCGTATCATCTTCGTATCCCAGGAGGTGCAGGGTGCCGTGGACAGCCAATCGCAGCACTTCCAGATCTGCGGTAACATCGTATTCAACCGCCTGTTCTGCCGCCCGGTGCAGACTGATGTAGACTTCACCCTCCACACGGTTTTCCTCATAGGGATTTAACCGAAATGCAATGACATCAGTATACATATCCTGATCAAAAAACTCGCGTTTTAACTCCCGGAGATATTCATCATCTACAAGTATTACAGCGAGTTCCGCCTCGGTACAATCCCCGGCTTTCAGTGTTGAGTATACCGCCTTGAGAATCGGAGTGTCGTCGTATTCCAATCCTTCGATGTTCGTCTCAACACTGACTTCATAAACAGGAGGCATTACGCCTTGGTCGCTTTCAGGTTTTTTCGCCATTCTTTTTGCCTGGTTCTGGATGCTTTCTGCTGGTCAGGATACTCAATTCGCAGGTGATACATGCCAAAGAGGATAGGAATAAAGGCATCCCGGATTTCGCTCAATTCCCTGATCGTCAGCGGGCAGTCATCCAGCTGTCCATCCTTCAACCGCTTATCGAACATCATATCAATAAACTGATGAAATTTTTGAGGCGTCGGATTTTTGATGGACCGGGTCCCTGCTTCAATCGCCTCACACAGCATCACGATACCCGTTTCCTTTGTATTCGGTTTTGGACCTTCGTGACGAAAATCAGCTTCGTTTACATCCTCACCTGTCTCGGCTGCCTGTTCCAGCGCTTTCTGGTAAAAATAATCAATCCGCATTGTTCCGTGATGCATCGGGATAAAATCGGCAACTTCCTTTGGTAAATTGTACTCTCTGGCGAGTTCAAGCCCCTCTTTTACGTGGGCCTGGATAATCAGGGCGCTCAACTGCGGTTTTAAATTATCGTGCTTGTTTTCGCCGCCTCGCTGGTTCTCCACGAAATATTCCGGCTTATTCATTTTCCCGATATCATGGTAATAGGCACCGACCCGCGCGAGAAGTGAGTTCGCCCCAATGGCTTCAGCGGCAGCCTCAGCCAGGTTTCCGACTACCACACAATGGTGATAGGTCCCCGGGGCCTTCATCGCCAGCTGCTTCAACAAAGGCCGGTTCAGGTCCGACATCTCGAGCAACGTCATATCGGTCGTGATTTTAAAGGACATTTCAATAAGTGCGATCAAACCGTACGTGAGGAGTGGCGATAAAACACCATTGCCGGCAGCCCACAGGAAATTCACACCCAGGTGCCTTAAATCCGGAACCAGAGTCAATTCGGTAGCAAACAGTGCAAGGTAGTACGCTCCGGTAATATACAGAATTGCATAGTAGAGCTGATTACGGGTTCGCAGCCTTCGTACCGCGTATATTGCCAGCGTACTGGCAAAAATCGTGGTTATGAAAAAATTCATCCGATTACCGAGAAGCACTGAGATGAGAATGGTTAACGTAATTGTACCGAAAAAACTCACCCGTGCATCATAGATAATTGTGAACAACATGGCCGCAATCGTAATGGGAATGATGTACTCGGACAATCCCCACTGGTAGTATATCAGGTAACTGAGTGTTGTAAACAGGATGAAAACCAACGCAATAAGGAGTACGTGCTTATTATCCTCATAGATTTCCGGCCGATAGGTCAAAAGAAATGCCACAAAGAAAAAGAGGATAATTGCAACGAACAATAACCGTCCCGCATAGGTATACACCCGGGGAAGCAGTCCCTGTTCACCGCCACGCTTCGCTTTTGCCGCAGCCAGTGAGGATAATTTCCGCTGAATCTCCGGAGTAACCCGGGTATTGGCATCGACGATCTTCTCGTTTTCCAAGACAATGCCCTTACTGATGGGTACCCGTGAAATGGCCTCTTCCTGGCGTTGCTCTGTCACCTCTTTCTGGTAAATGAGATTCGGATCGAGAAAATGGACAATAATTTCAAACGCCGCACTCACCAACCGTTGATTCTCTTCCCCCAGTGCCGATCGAATCTGGCGCTTCGCATTAATCCAGGCATTGTTCCTGTCGTTATGAGAACCAGCATCCTCGATAATCTCTTCACCCCGGGACTGGATTGCCACCTGAGAGCTGGAAATATTCTCCATTGGAATATCGTAAACGCCTTCGGCAAACTGATCCGTGAGAATACGTTTTAATATCGGTTGAAGGTATGGCACTAACCGATCCGAACCGTCCGGCGCGGCAGCAGTAAGCAAAATATTCCACTTTTCCTTGCGAAGATCCACATTGTAGGTGGAGTTAAATGATTCCATCAACGAACTGAAGGCCAGGGAATCATTTTGGACAGTATTTTGCTGGGTTTCGAAACCCTGTGGAGACTGAGTCCCGGGGAGTTCCGATAGCGAAATCTGATACCGCTCATAGACTTTTCGAATCTGTTCCAGATCTGTAAAAAAATTATCCAGCTGACTGAGTTGGGTATCAACGACGGTTTGTTCGCGCTTAAATACATATGGGACATCCTCCCGGGCCTCGCGTCGATCTTCGGCGAGTTCTTCCTCGGATTTCAGCACCGGGAAGGTAAACGGCGCAATTACCGGTTCATTCGTAATTTCATTCACCTGGTAATTGTATTGGACCGATTCACTGCGGGGAAACATCAGCGCAGTAAGGATGAGGATCACGATAAGCAATCCGGCCTTCACCCAGTTCGTGTATCGCAACGACCTCCGGGTTGAGGTTTTTTTCTGATTTTTTGAGGATTTCCCCTTACTTGGGAGTCCTCCGCCGGATTCGGATGTTCCAGATGATGATTTGGCTACCATAATTAATCCTTCAGCACCTCACGGGCAATAATTAACCGCTGAATTTCCGAGGTGCCTTCACCGATTTCCAGAATTTTTGCATCCCGGAAGTACCGTTCAACGGGAAAATCTTTAATATAACCATAACCTCCATGGGCTTGTACGGCCTGATTGGTAGCCCAGGTCGCCAGTTCAGTAGCGTACAACTTTGCCATGCCGGCTTCCAGTTTAAATTCCTTGCCTTCATCCTTCAGTTGGGCTGCGTTGTATGTCAGGTGTCTGGCGGCTTCAATTTTGGTTTTCATGTCGGCCAGCGGAAAACTCACACCCTGAAATCTCTTAATCTTTTGCCCGAAGGCTTCCCGTTCATTTACATATTTCTTTGCGGCCTCGAACGCGGCCTCTGCCAGTCCCAATCCCATGGCCGCAATACTAATCCGCCCGCCGTCAAGGGTTTCCATAAACTGCGCATAACCCCGGTTCAGCTCTCCGAGCAGATTGTCCCCGGGGATTCGCATATCCTCGAAAAAGACCTGCCGGGTATCCGAGGCACGCCATCCCATCTTTTTCTCTTTTTTCCCTATCACCAATCCGGGCGTCCCCTCTTCAACAATAAAGCATGAAATCCCATGTCCCACGGTCTCCGCATCGGGGTTAGTAACCGCGGTAAACACGATCACGCTTGCATGACCTCCGTTTGTCATAAACATTTTTGCACCATTGACTACCCATTCATCCCCATCAAGGACCGCAGTGGTTTTTGTGCCGGAGGCATCACTTCCTGCCTGGGGTTCAGTCAGGCCAAACGCCCCCAGCCATTTGCCCGAAGTCATCTTCGGAAGGTATTTCTTTTTCTGATCATCTGTACCGAACCGGTATATGGGGAATGTCCCCAGGGATGTATGTGCAGCCATGGTAATGGCTGTCGAGGAGCATGCTTTTGTCAGTTCCTCCACTGCCAGAGCATAGGCAACAGCATCCATGCCGGCACCACCATACTCCTCCGGATAGGGAATGCCCATTAATCCCAGCTCGCTCATTTGTTCAACCAATTCCGACGGGAAGCGCTCTTCCTGATCCAGTTCAGCCGCTATCGGCTCGACCTCGTTTTTCGCAAATTCCCGGACCATATCCCGGAGCATCAAATGTTCGTCATTAAAATAAGAGGCCATGGTATTCTGTCGCTATTGCTTTGAGATATTAACAGTATGCACGATTTGGCAATATAAACGCCGGTGCAAATCGTTGCAAGATTTTTCGGTTGGATTGTTGGCAGGTCCTTTCTACAGAAGTGAAATTCGCCCCCAGAATATCGGGCATCTCTTATACAACTTCCCCGAATACAGGCAGGAATACACCAAAATTGAACTGCCCGGGTTCTCAATCATTTGTTACCGTGACGTTTTGCTGTTTATCGAATGATAAATCAAACAGATACAGAGACGTCACTTCACTTTCATCCTCCGTATTCCACCAATTGTTTTTAAAGGACAAGTTATCCGGATCGATGACATTGGGGTATGCCGGACTCACCACACCATCAGGGAGGATGCCCATGTAAATCCGCTGCCAAAGGCGGCAAGACACACGAGATCTCCATCATGTATCCGTCCCTCTTCAAGCGCTTCATGCAGCGCGATTGGTATCGAAGCCGCTGTCGTATTGCCGTACTTATGGATATTGCTCATATACTGGTCTTCGGTTAATTCCAGCCGCTTCGCAATGGCCTGAGTAATCCGGTAATTGGCCTGATGCGGAATAAGCAAATCAAGATCTTTATTGGTATATCCGTTTGCCTCGAGGCTTTCGTTGATAACCTGCGGGAAGCGGGTAACCGCATGTTTAAACACCTGGCGCCCGCTCATCTTTGGGAAGACCCGTCCTTCGTCTATCATTTCCTTTGAAATCCAGGGCTTTTTTAGTGTCGTGGGAGCCTCGACCCATAATTCCGTCGCAAATTTCCCATCTGCATGTAAATGGCTAGAGAGTATACCTTTGGATTCGTCCTCTGTCCCCTGGACTATGGCTGCGCCGGCACCATCACCGAACAAGACCGCTACATCCCGGCCCTCCGTGCTTAAATTCAGTCCCACCGAGTGGACTTCGCTTCCGACGACCAGGACATTTTCATGCGTGCCGCATTTCACATATTGGTCAGCTACGGACAGGGCATACACAAACCCTGAACACTGGTTCCGAACATCGAGCGCACCGACGCCCCTGACCCCCAGTTTTTCGCCCAACAAGACACCGGATCCCGGGAAGTAGTGCTCTGGGCTCAGCGTGGCAAAAATAATAAAATCGATATCTTCTCCGGTTATCCCAGCATTCTCCATCGCCTGCTCGGATGCCTGGGCTGCCAAATCAGCCGGACCTGTTCCAGGTTCGACAAAACGCCGCTCTCTGATACCGCTCCGCTCCCTGATCCATTCATCACTGGTGTCCATCATTTTTTCCAGATCTTTATTGGTCACGACCTTGTCCGGTACATACATCCCGGTGCCAGCAATATAACTTCGTCTCATAATTGCCTCCCGCTTTCGATACGGTTATAGAATTGGATAAACATAGGACGTGTTTAACAATATAGATGCAAAATCATTCAGATTCGAGAATTTTTCAGTATCCGGAGATGCTCCCGGGAAATTGGTTTAAAAATATCCCTTACGCGGGTCAGGTCGATTGAAGCGGAGTGGGACTCGTATTTTCTCTGGACAAAACGATATCCCGCACGTTTAATTGGGTATATGTTCGGCCATTCCAGCGGTTCTTTTCCACGACAAAGGCTAAATCGACCGGTTCATTTTTGATAAGCAACTCATAGTATTCGCTCATCTGGAATGCAATCGCGTCAAAAAGCGCGCGTCCCTGCTTCACCTTAAATTTCAGATGGTTATCTCCGACCACCCTCGGCAACCCGGCAACGTCCAAATTGCGTGCGCCAAATACGGGGCGCATATTTTGCGGGCCATATGGCCCCAGGCGCTCGAGCATTTGCATGAGTTGTGCCCCAATATCAGAAAAAGTAATATCGGTTTCCAGTTTCAGGCTCGGCACCAGCATTTCCTCGTCGACGTCCCGAGCAGCAATTGCCTGAAATCGGTCTTCAAATGGTTCTAAATTCATAGGATCGATGGAGAGTCCTGCCGCCATGGCGTGTCCGCCATAGCCGATAAATTGGTCGGCGCATTCCGTGAAAGCATCGTAGAGATCAAAACCGGTAATACTTCTCGCTGAGCCCTTGCCAATGCCGTCATTAATTGCGATAACAATAATCGGCATGTGATACTTTTCCTTTAATTTTGAGGCAACAATCCCGATCACTCCCTGGTGCCACTCTTCTTCCCATAACACGATTGACCGGACATCACCAGACGACAGATTCGGGTATTTCGACTGCACCAGATAAACAGCTTCATCGTATGTTCTGCGTTCGATTTCCCGCCGCTCGGTATTTTCGTCATCCAATACTTGTGCCAGTGCTTTGGCATCCCTGGTATTTTCCGTTGTCAATAAATCCACCGCCCGGGTCGCACTGCCCAACCGTCCTACTGCATTGATCCGTGGGGCAATCTGGAAGACGATATTCCCCACATTCAGGTCGGTTCCGTCATCGATTTTCTTTTCAAGCCCACTCACCTTGATAAGCGCACGTAATCCCGGTTTATTCGATTGTTGTATCTGTTGTATCCCGCCGTGAACGAGGATCCGGTTCTCGCCGGTGACGGGGACCATATCCGCCGCGGTTGCAAGTGCCACAAGATCCAAATGGGTAAAGAGCCGGGCCTGGTCCCACTCGGCTCCGTTCGGGTTAGAGCCATTTGAAAAAGCCTGGCACACTGCCTGGGCAAACTTGAAGGCAACGCCGCATCCACACAATCCTTTAAACGGATATTCACAGTCTGCCCGGTTCGGATTTAACACGGCAAAGGCGTCCGGGAGCGAGGCCGGCGGCCGGTGATGATCGGTAATAATAACCGGAATACCGAGCTCGTTGGCGTAGTCCACTTCCTCGAAGGCATTAATCGCGCAATCACAGGTAATTATTAACCCTGCTCCGATTTCTCTGGCAAAATCAATACCCTGTTTCGACAGACCATAACCCTCGGATTCCCGATCCGGAATGTAGTAGCGTACCGGCACCAGATTATCTTTGAAAAACCAGGTTAGCAGTGCTGTCCCAGAGGTTCCATCAACGTCATAATCGCCGAAAATCAGGATGGGTTCCCCGGATCTGATAACCGACGCAACCTGCTCGACAGCCTTTTCTATATCCGCAAGCAAAAACGGATCCCAGAGACGGTCAAAATCCGGATTGAAAAAGGTGGTCGCCTTTTCCTTTGTGTCCAATCCGCGGTTTAGCAGGATGGTTGCCACTGGCGGGATCACTCCGATATTCTTCCCGAAGGATTTGACTTCACCTTGGGTACCCGCTTGACCAAATTTCCGATATTTCCAGTGTTTATGCGTACGCATTATTACTCATTTGCCTTCAGAAATGTCTGTTAAAATTATGCCCAAGAATATTACAACTGGCATTGATTTTCAAGAACTAGTAATCAATCGAACATGATAATTTACGTACAATGCTGCAGTGAAACCATAAAGAAAAGAGCCCCGCATAGGTATACGGGGCTATTTATACTGACAACCGATCTGTAAGCCGAATTCTGTCCTCCCCGGCAATGACCGGAGATGGATAGTCATTTATCTGCGACCGGGATGTCTCCCGACCTGATGCAATCTACCTGGAGAGTCCCGACACGTCGGGATCAGCGGACCACTGAGGCTCTCTCCAACTTGATCTTGCTCCGGATGGGGTTTACCCGGCTCCCGACCTCACAACCGGAACGGTGCGCTCTTACCGCACCATTTCACCCTTACCCCCGAAGGGGAGGTATCGTTTCTGTGGCACTTTCCCCCTGAACCCGCCAATGCGGGATCAGACCTCGATGTTATCGAGCATCCTGCCCTGCGGAGTTCGGACTTTCCTCCCGCGATTAGAACTTCACCAAATCTATTGATTTGGATTGAAGTTCTTTATCGGGGCGACTATCCGATCAGTTGTCAAAAAGCAAAAAATTTATTCGTCAGAGCTTTCTTCTTCATTTGGCCAATACAGGAACCGGCCGCATATTTCGCATGGGACCATCCGATCCCTGGTCCGGATTTCGACCAGGTTCTGTGGTGGAATACGCTGCAGACATCCACCGCAGGAACCGCGAACCACCGGCACCACAGCTAACCCATTGCGGGCATTACGGATCCGGTCATACCTGGACAATTTCGACCGCGGAATATCTTTGACGATCTCCTCGCGTTCCTGTTCCAGGTTTTCCTGTTCTTTTTCGGTCTTTTCAATAGTCTTCTCCAGATCCGATTCCTGGGCCTCCAAATTCTCAGCGAGTTCCTCCACTTGTGATTTCTCCATGGAAATCGCCTCTTCCAGCTCATCCTTCTCATCTGAGAGTTCCACAAGCTTCATCTCGGAATCATCCACGGACTTTTTAAACTGTTCAATCTCGGAAGTCAGGGCATCATACTCTTTATTGGTCGTAACCAAATAGAGCTGATCCTGTTTCTCCTCGATTTTCGCGTTCTCATCCTCGATGGTACTCTCGTGTTTGCGTTCTTCTTTCTTAATCTCTTCGAGTCTGGCTTTATCCTGCTCAAGCTGAGCCTCGTGTTTGCGAAGTGCCTGACGGGTTTCGCGTACTTTCTCCGGGAGATCACCTTTCAGTTCTTCAATCCGCATCAGTTCCTTGTCCACACGCTGCAACTCGATGAGTTTATCCAACTCACTCACTGGTTCTTCCTCCGTCTATTGTCCCTCATTCTTTTTATTTCGGTTCATCCTCTTACTCATAAAAAAAAATGCATCGAACACTCGATGCATTTATAAAATTTTCTGAACCGGCTGTTGAACTTGAGTATCGGTTCCCGAACAATTCGGATTCCCCGCCTTGTCCGTTTTCCCTCCATTTTGTTACGCGCAGTCGTGAAAAGTGACGTATCTGGCATCGATACATCATTCAGACCTTGCTCACTGCTTTTGTGTTAATGCTCACTACTCCTTGTTCTACCAGATTATTTTCATTTTTGCGTGGGCGATATCCCGATAATGAACTGTTACCGAAATCATAGATTTCGACAGATCTAATCGGGACAAACGAGCCCGTGACCTCCCCGACGTGTCGGGGCACTCTGACCAACGCCTTAACCTCAGCCCACAATGCTTTCAAAAAACGTTTCCAGTGGGCGATACTGGATTCGAACCAGTGACCTCTGCCATGTGAGGGCAGCACTCTAACCAGCTGAGCTAATCGCCCATATCCGGCGAATTTGCACTCGGATACCGGTGAAATATTACCGACCGTCTCATCCTGTGTCAAAAAGCATTCATGAATTTAGATGTCTCCTGTGCGAACTGCAAGAGGAAATTACGGAAGGCGTACTGTAATTCTTCCTGCGTTCGGGTGTGGATTCTTCAGCATCTTGGATTTACATTTACGGCATGGAATACGATGTGGCATTTTACGAGGTCTTTAATGAAGAAGAACAGGTGCTCCGGAAGTATCTGCCGGACCGGTTTTCATATTTCTTTACCCGGGAGTCAATTCAGGATGATAAGTACAGCGGACTGCCCGCCCCGGTAATCTGCACCAGAACTCAATCTGTCATCCCCAAATCATGGCTTGAATCGCTGAAGGGCATTTTTACCCGTTCCACCGGATATGATCATATTGCGAAACTGTTCTCCATCAGCGAATTATCAGTCCCTGCCGGGTATCTCCCGCGTTATGCCGCGCGGGCAGTTGCCGAGCACAACCTTCTAGTTATCCTGATGCTGCTCCGCAAAATCGATGACCAGCGCACCAGTATGCGATCCTTTTCCAGGGATGGCCTGACCGGTCATGAATTGCAGGGAAAAACCCTCACCATTATCGGGGTCGGTAATATCGGATCTGAACTGGCAAAAATCGGGGCAGGCCTTCATATGAACCTGCTCGGGGTCGATATTGCACCACAAGTTGAAATGACGAGGAAATACGGGGTTGAATATGTCCCCCTGAAGCGTGGCATTTCCCGGGCAGATATCATCGCCTGCTGCTTACCTCTGACCGAGATAACCGAGGGTATGCTGGATTACCCTACCCTGAATGCTGCCAAGGATGATGCCCTGTTTATTAATGCAGCCCGCGGGGAAATTGCCCCTCCTGAGGACCTATTGCAATTGCTCGAAGAAGACCACCTCGCCGGTATCGGTCTGGATGTCTATGACGAGGAATCGTCCCTGGGGAGCTTTCTTCGGGGCAACATTGAACTCGACGATATCCAATCAACGAAAGCATTACAAAGTATCCGTGCTTCGCTCAAACTCCTTAACCATCCCCGGGTGATCGCTACGCCGCATAATGCCTTCAATACGGCCGAATCCACCGATAGGAAAGCGAAGCAGACAGCCGAGAATATTGTTCATTTTCTTAATGCGGGTACGTTTATTACTCAGATACCTTACTAATCAACATCTCTCCAACATTTTCTGTTTCTCCATTTCATCATCAATTTTGCCTGTTCATTCAAGGGAAGAAAACACCAGCTACCGGAAATTAATATATATTCCAGTGATGAGGTTCGCTACGACATTTCATTAGCTCGTTTTAGTTTGGAATTAATTATTCAGACAAGCTTATTGAGAACCGACCCTCTACCGAAAACGAAATCAAAAATTAACAGAATTAGTGCTATATTTTCACCCTAGATTTTCTTAGTAATAGCATTTTCGGGATGTTTGGATAAAGAAGTCCGTTGCATGTATCAAAGTGTTACCAAAACCACAGACGAAGAGTTTACTTTTCTTCAATCTGTGAAACAAGATTAATTAATCTACGATTTCTGCCTGCTTGAGTTTTTAACTCGCATGACCAAACAGTTATTACCTTCCAACCCTGATTCTTCAATTTTTCTTGTTTTCTTTTATCTCTGTCTTTATTGGCTTTCCGTTTTTTTTCCCAGTATTCTCTATTAGTATCCGGTAATCCTGCATCCGTGCAATTTCCATGGCCATGCCAAAAACATCCATGTACAAATATAACTGTGTTGTATTTTGGTAAAACAATATCAGGAGATCCCGGATAACGTGAATCGTTTTTTCTATATCTAAATCCTTGATGCCATAAATATTTACGTACAATCATTTCTGGCTTAGTATCTTTGCCAGAAACTTTTGACATCAACTCACTTCTATCCTCAGAAGAAAGAAAGTCGGTCATATTTTATTCAAAGTTTCCAAATGTTTAAGAATACTCCCCCCGATAACTTCAGCGAGTTTCACGGGGACCGCATTACCTATGTGTCGACCTAATTGCGGAGTTGAAATTTTTTCGCCTTTCTCAATTAGTTCGTAATCCCTGGGAAATGTCTGCAAAAGCATTCCTTCTCTGATAGATAATGCTCGATCTTGCTCAGGATGTCCGAATCGCCCGGTTCCGTAAGTGTAAAATTGGGTAGTAATCGTTGGTGCTACGTCATCCCACTTCATTCGTCCGTAAACACCAGAATAAGTTTTTCCACTAGGTTTTTTATGACACTCTAATACCAATTCAGGATCCCAATCTCTCCATGTTCCCCCCGGAACTGATTGTCGTATTCTTTTCAAATTTTTTTCCGATAACCCGCAAGAGCGATGCAATCTATCATTATTAGATGTTTCACCGGCATTTATCCTCTCAAGACCAGAAATCGCGTCTTCGACACGAGGATAATCGGATTCATCAAATATCGGATTCATCAATTTTATTGAGTCGAAGCGAGAAGCTAGTAATACAAGTCGTTTTCTACGTTGAGGAATACCATAATCCGGACCATATGCTAAACGAATGTCGACATGATAATCATTTTGCTCTAGAGTGGAAACGAAATCTTCGAACACCTCATATTTCTTTAAATTCGGCACATTTTCCATTGAAACTATATCTGGTTTTACTTCGTCAACTAAACGACCGAATTCGTATAATAATCCCCATTTGGTATCCTGTTTTCTGTTTTTGTTTTTTTGCGTATGAGTCGAAAACGGTTGGCAAGGTGCGCACCCGATCAAAACTTTTATGCCATCATCGGGATATAACTTTCGTAAATCTTTTACTGTAACAGAAGTAATATCTTTATTTAAAAACTTAGCACCTTCGTTATTAGTTTCGTAAGCATATTGGCAAGAAAAATCACTATCTATTCCAGCCACAACTGGCAAACCGGCTTTTAGAAAACCGTGTGTCATTCCTCCTATGCCGCAAAATAAATCTACCGCGCTTAAGTCATTTATTTTGTTCATTTTCATTACGGATCAATCCTTAATTGAAAATAATAAAGCGTAAATTATTTGTAATAAAATTCCATGGGGAAATTTTCGATTTTTATTCCAATAAAGTTTTCACCCTCGCCTTAATATTTTCATATACTGATGTTAATTTTCGTTTAGCTGCATCAGTCAACCGTGAGGTATGTGCGAGGGCATTCCTAATTGGTCTATATTCAAATGCATTTCTAGACAATCCAGCTTCAATATTTTCATCAACTTTGTCAACAAGATTAGCAAGGGAGTCCATTGACAAATAGAATAGATCATCATCGTCTTTTCTTATTTCAATACTGATATTTCCTCTACCCTTATGTTGGTTTTCTCTTTCTCTGTAATCTTTTATATCACTTAATGCTTCAGGAGAAAGTTCGATATCCTGATCCTTAATATATTTTCTGATTAGATTTTCAGATATATAACAGTCTGCATATGCAGAAAAATTAAACTGAGCATCATCTCCTAATTCATTAATCCAACTTTCAACTTTATCCTTGTTTTCAGAGTCATCTGAAGGGATATACTCATCGGAAATAGCATTGTACAATTCTCTTGATTTCCTTTCACGCTTTGTTATTCTTTTATTTTCTGGATCACCGTCTTCACGATGTTTAATCCTCAGTTCATCCCATTCCTCATTAATTTTCAATATGACTTGGGACCTTAATAGTTCTAAAAGCGATTTAAACTTAGGATCATCTGCGATCAATCCCTCTCTACTACTTGTAAACCGATCTTTTTCATCGTCGAGTTCATCGTAATGAATTTGACCATAAAAATAATTCTCTGCTATTCTGGACGTGGGCATATGTTTCAAGATATCTCTTTCTCGCAACCGCCCATTCACAAATAAATCGATACTCACTCTTTCATCGGTTGAGATCACTTTAAGATCTCGCGGTTTTTTTACTGAAGCAATGAACCCTTTAACATTTTCATCCAGAGTAAATACACTACCGATTTCTAACAATGGAGGATTCGTCAATTTATCAATCACAAATGGATCATCAAGTTCGTTTATTAACCAAACGAACTGGGTCTTTTCTGCAAGATTATCTAAATGGTCAATCGTGATAAGTTCATCGTTTAAATGTATATTGAAATTTTCATCAATCAGGGAGAACCTAAAATAGAGGGCAAGCATTCTTTGGAGATGCTCAATAGTATTTCTTATTCCTTCGTTAATCTGGTCAAAGAATATTATCGTACCTCTTTCGTGACCATCCAAATACTGTTCAAACAAATCTCTATCCCAATTTTCTAGGGGATATTTGTCCGGTGTTAGGTCATTTTGGATAGCTTCATCTAACTCGGAATTATCTATAACCCCACCAACATAATCGTTCTCAGCGGTTTTCGAGATCACGGATATTGTTTGTGCACAAGACAGGAGAGCTAATTTTCCTATACCTTTTCGACCTATATAGGGTCTGTTTCCATCTGAGTGTGTCTCACCTTCTTTACGCTTTGAATAACCGACTTTCAAAAATTTATTTTGAAAATCATCTTCGTTCATTCCTATTCCATCGTCTTTTATAACGAGTGTGTTTTTATCACGATTAACATAAATCCATACATTTTGCGCATCCGCGTCCCACGAATTCGAAATCGCCTCGCCAAGTACTGTCAGGAAACTCCTATATAAATTGCGACCTAAATGGTTTAAAACACTCAGAGAAATTTCAAAGGTAAATCCACCATCGTTACTCATAAAAGTAATCCCAATTTTTACTTATGATGATAATGCTGACCTCACCATATATTTTTTGGTTTTCAATTAAGTAACAAATAAAAACATCAACTGTAAAAACTAAGTGGGCCCGGCAGGACTCGAACCTGCGACCAACGGATTATGAGTTCCTCTGAAGTCCTGGTATGACAGGACGGATTTTAATCTGTCAGTAGATATGGCAACATCAACTAATTAACAATATCAATTTCTGCTGGCATTTCATCATATATCTTCCCCTCGAGCGTCCGACCATTTTTCTTCTTATTTTTTCCGCCCCACTGCTTAAAGAAAAAGGGTACCCTTGCATTTTGACATTGATTCCGAATATCAATAACCCATTCTTTTTTCATCGGTCGGGCTTTCGGACCAGATTCTCCACCTACAATTACCCAGTCAATACCATCAAGATTCAGGTTTGGGACAGGACCCAATAACGGTTCCAGGGAAAGAAATTTGATAAAAGCACCGGTCTTGCGGAGATTATTGATCCGGTATTGATAGTCGTCGTTTTCTACACTAACACCCATCCAAATATGAGGACGCCAGTCAAGTAAATCGGAGAGTTTTTCAAGCCGTTCAGCCCGTTTTGTTAAAACTTGGTAATGATGCCAGTCTGCTTTATTCATGACATTGAATACCCGTTGAATATAGCTCTCAGGTACATCTTCATGAAATAAATCGCTCATGGAATTCACAAAAATAATTTGAGGATTTTTCCATTGGAGAGGACGATTCAGCATATGGGGCTGAAGGGTTAATTTGAAGCCTCTTTCATAATTTTTCTGTCCCATTGCCTTTAGTCGCCTTGCCATTGTTTCGGCATAGCAATATTTGCATCCTGGGCTAATCTTATTACATCCAGTAATTGGGTTCCATGTTGAATCTGTCCATTCAATGGAACTTTCAGTAGCCATTCTCGCTCCCATATTTTGAAAAAATATCGTTAACGATCTTTTCTCCAGTTTTATTTTGTGAAGCAAAAAATAAATAATAAAGAGGAGAATTTTGACTATTTCTCATGGGAATTGGATCTGGAACAAAATCAAACCCTGCCTCCTCTTTCAATCTTACCTGAAAAGCTTTAACCACCTCTATAGTATCACGCTTTTCAAGTGTATTGAAAAGATTAAAATCATCATAAGCGACATCAACCCAGGAATCATCTCCCCAAAATCTATTCATACGATCTTTCATTGAATCTTGTACTTTATCAGGTTGATACCACAATACATTACGTTGCATATCCATCACTGGAAAATTTAGAAAAATCTCAAATGTTTCCATATTGCCAGCTGTCATAATTACTTCCCAATCAAGGTGTAGACCGTATGGGTCTAGCAAACATAAAGCTCTTTTGTATTTTTCATATTTTATGGGTGGGAAAATTTTTTCTAACAATATTTTATTACAATCCTCCGTATGGATATGAACATCGGCATTTTGGGAGGTCATTTTTTGTAAAAACCGGGTTTTTGTATGATCTAAATCTATAAAATGATATGCCGTAAAACTAGGTTTTATTTGTAGAACTTTTAAAGGACTTCCTTCTATTATTTCACCTGAAGTTTTTGATAAATGGTACCCGGCACCAGCAAATGCATCAATATAATAATATTTGAAATTCTTGCTATTTAAAATAGTTGCATATGCTTGAGCATATTCGGTAATAATCTCAAGTTTAATTTCGGACCATCTACCAACTTCATCCATTTTAAATTCATCCAAATTCATAACTTATCCACTATTTAAAAATTCTTAGGAATAGTTAATGTATTTTTCTGTTTGTTTATCATTCTCAATTTCCGTTTTAAATCGGCATGGGTATACCCTTATGCCTGGTATTCTTGCATCCGCTCTATGTTTGACAGGTCTATTGGTAATATGATAACAAATTGAGCGCCTCCTAATAAGGATTCGGTAATTGATATTTCGCCATCATGTGCCTCCACACATGCCTGGATAGAGAGCATCCCCAATCCGGTACCGTCTTTCTTGGTGGTATAAAACGGGTCAAAAATGCGTTCCCGTTCTTCTGGCGAGATACCAGGGCCATCATCCTCGACAGCAAGATTGATATTGCCGTTCTCTTGATGCACGGTGACCTGAATAGTCCCTGTGCCGTCCGTGGCTTCGGCTGCATTCAAAATCAGGTTGAACAGCATCGGTTTGAGTAACGTCGGATAGCCAATCATCTGGAGGGAATCCGGGCACTTGATACCGATGGTGCAATATTGTACTGCATTATGCGTTCTGGAAAATTCAAATGCCTCTTGGATCAATGATTTCACATCGAAAGATTCCGGAGAAATATTCCGGACAGATTGTCCAGCTTGGAGTAACGAATTTGATAACTCCTCCAACTGATCACACGCTTGCTGAAACTGACCGAGAATTTTTGTATTATTAGTATTATTAGTCAGTGTTTCAGCCGCCATACCAATATTGTTCGTCAGCACAGTCAGGACGTTATTAATATCATGTGCCACAGAGGAGGCTAACATCCCGGCAATCGCCTGTCGTTCTGAGATCAGCAGCGCATTCCGTTGGTCAATAATTTTTTCATTCTTATCAGCAATAACTTTTAACATCCGTCCCATCGTTCCAAATAACAGCAGGCCGGTGACAGCGACAAACACCAGCCCTTTCTTCACGTCAGACAATTGCAAGGACGTAACAGTGTCTGCCGCCTCTGCCGCGATTGAGCTGGAGATGAAAATATACGCTCCACCCAATACGATATATATCCCCGCGATAAATGCCCCGACGCGCCAGGGATGGATATTCGATTGGGAGGAAGAAGTAAAGAGTTTTTGAATATCAAACGTGATAGACATAGAGTTCTCCGGGTTTCTATTTGACTTTTCCCATCTGTAAGAAATCGGTACTACATTGACACAATTCAATTAGAGTGCTGGTTGCTTTTTCACGATTGTTAATTTCCTTTTTAAATCTGCATGAGTATACCCTTCTGTTACTTTGATGCTGGAGTGCCCCAAGACCGCCTTCACGCCCATGTGATCGGCTGATTGATTGGAGGCAAAGGTATGCCGGAACCACTTCGGGGAATATTTCTCCGGGAGTCCGGCTTGTTTCAGGTAGTGTGCCATCCGATTACCCGGTTCCCACTGCTGCCCCGGTGTGAACTGGATAAAAATCCGGTCGTTTTCCTCATCGACATATTTCTGGAAAGCGTCTTTTAACGCTGGCAAAATCGGAAGTTCATTTTCATCGTTTCCCTTGCGGTCCCGGATAATCAGGTACGGGATCTTTTCTTCCAGAAAAAGATCCTCGGTCCGGAGTTCCACCATCTCGGACGGACGGAACCCATAATAGTAGAGACACTGGAAGAACAGCCGGTCCCGAGGATTGTCAATAACCGCAAAGAATTTCTTGATATCTTTCGCCTGGATCACCGGCTTGACCTTTTTAGGTGTCGGGAGCTGCGGTTCCTCCACCCAGGGGCTGGTTTCGATGTATTTTCGTTTTTTAATGGCATAGTTAAACATGGCTTTGATACTGCGATGCTCTACATTGATGCCGGTATTCGTCGGCTTTTTCTTCTTTGGGGTATCGGTCTCTTGGCGTGTTCGCCGCCATGTGAGAAAATCCTGGAAATCCAGGGTCCCGATGGGCGTATCCTCCCCCAGGATCGTTAACAGATGTTTGATAGCCTGCTGATACCGTTTGATCGTACTCGCTGCCAGATCCTTGGACTGACAGTAGTCGATAAATTCTGTGCGGAGCTCTTTGAGGGGTGGTCCTGGATCTTCATCTTCCAGAAAAGGATACTGTTTCCGGTAGAGTTTGGATTTCATCTCATGTTTGACCTGTTTCGCTTCTTCCGCTGTCAGGTTTTCTACCGGGGCGATGTGCTTCCGATGTCGTTTGCCGAGGATGGGATCTTCATAATCAATGACCCAGACCTTCGCCCCGGAATCCAGCGTCCGTTTCCAAAGAGAGCAATAAACCATTAATTTTCCCGGTGTTTGCGTTCAACCGCCGTTCGGCACAGCTGTCGCTTGGTATATTCGGCAAGTTCTTTGGCAGTCCATGAACGGTTGGGATTACAGAGATACCATTCATCTTTCGCCTGCTGTTGTTTGTTGAGCTTTTTGAGGCGTTCCAAATCCAAAATAATTTTCTCCTCAATTAATACTAAATCCGCAGGACTGGCATTTATAGACATCATTGGGATTCAGGGTATCGCATTCCGGGCATTTCCAGTGTTCCTGGGGCGAACCTTGTATAACATCGGTGGTGTGTCCGATAGTCTCCCCTGCCATCGGCATACCAGCCGCCGCTATCAGGGCGAAGATGCCGAAAAAAAAGCCGCCGAAAAACCACGCGATTTCATTATATCCTTTGGCTTGCATTACCCGGGCACAAAAAAACCCGCACACAAGTCCATATACAATATAGCCGATAAAAAAGATTAACCAGAATGTCTGGGACTGAGTGTAGATTTGGTATTCCTGTTGTAATGAATCTAAATATTGTTCGGTATTCATTCGTTTTTATCGTTGGTGATATATCTGAGTCGGGTCAGGATCTTTTTATCATGTTCTGTAATCCGTTCGATGGTCTCTAACCGTTCAAAATACCGGATTGCTTGTTGTGGATTATTCCCCTTAATAGATTGTTTGGCTAAAGCCCGGAGTGCCTTCCCGGCGATATCCAAAGGGCTTGTAGGTATATTACTATGCCATTCATATAATTTTGCTCTCTCGTGGAGATCCAGACCCATTTGGAGTGCCCGTTCATAATCACCTATCTTGTAAAAGGCATCCGCCAGATAACAGAATTGCGGTTCATAGGTCGTACTACTGTTATACCAAGGTTCTAATTCACGAATATACTCTTGGGCATTGGCTTTGGTGGGCCCTCGATCTGTATCCCTCAATGAGTCCGATCGGGGTGTGGGATCGATTACGATGCCCGGCAATAGGGTTTGTGGTTCATTATATTTTCGTTCTAATGATTGTAATTCTTTTTCTACTCTATCCAGATTTTCTACAGAAATTCGAGGTTGATTCTGAACGATGTATTTAAGGTTATCCAAATGTGCTCTCGCCATCTGTAATCGGGATTTTCTCGTACTGGATTTTTTTGTATTTTTAATAATCTTAATAGACTCGTTAACAATTCTGATATCATTCGTTGCCTTTAGTTTATAGTAACGAAAGTTATAGTAACGAAAGTTATATTCCTGTTGTGCAGATGAACTGCCGGAAAGTGTCTGTAGTAACTCTTTGAGAAAGCCCATAATATTTTCCCCTTAGTTTAGGGTGTTAGTAATAGTTACGGGCAGCAATTTTCAGGTCAAAAATCAGAATACAGCCTACATAAACAAATGGTGGAAACAGTCAGTACAGTATTTTAGTTACTCTTTTTCTTCTTCTGGTGATGAGTCAACGTCCTGCATAAAGTCCTGTAAGGATTCAAGCGATTCGATGAGCTCAGTAAGACTATTCGCTGATAGAAACTGCAAGCGCAATTGACCAAATTTTTGGCGAAGTTGTTTATTCTCCTGCCTGAGTCGGTGCAATTCCACCTGCAGGGCTTTTTCATCCTCCTTTAGAGTGTCTACGCTTGACTCCTGCGGTCGCCCCTGTTCTTTATCTTTTTGGTGGTCTTTTTTGTAAAAAAATATTTCTCCATTTATATCTTGTAATCCATACCCAAACGTCTCTAAGAGTGATCGTACTGTCTTATCTTGTACGGTTTTTTCGTCATTTTCTTCCTTGTAATATTCATAAAGTTGTGGTTTGGATATACCACTTTCTTGAGAAATCTGAGGGATACTTATACGATTATAATCTTGTCGAATGCGATCTAACAATTTCCGAACATCTTTAACTTGTAATTTTTCCATACAGTAAAATATCGGTTTCATAAGTTCATTACCATATCTAAATAGTTAGATAAAGTTATAATTATTATTGACATTACCCTCATAGTAGGTTAGATTTAGTTCAGAAAGGTTAACTAATGGAAAATAAGCATGGATAAGAAACTGAAGAATCAAGTAGTAGTGAGTGATGAGGCACATGATTATCTCCGGCGAAAACGGTCCGAAACCGGACTTCCAATAGGTCGATATGTTGATAGGCTGGTTTTGCGTGAAAAGCGGATGGAAGAAATTGAAAACTCTGTTGAATTAGAATTTGAAGAAACCTGATTAGCCATGCTTCATACTACCATATCTACTGACTCCCTGCCACCGAAAACCTCACCCTAAGTTTGGAGGATGTCCGATGCATCCCTTACGCATTGCGGCAATCAGGTATTTCTACGAGGAAAACCACGACTCGGTGCAGGCAGTTGCGGACCGCACCGACGGGGTCTCCCATTATCAGATTTATGATTTAATCGGTGGGCGAATTCAGAATCCCTCCCATTTGGCAGTCCCTCTCTTTAACGCGACCCAGTATCTCCCGTTTGCGCAGGCATTGCTCAGTGGCACGTATCCGGCGCTCCGGGCGGTTCAGGAGTTTGTGCCGGGAGACACCGACCCGGAGACGGTGGAACGGGAGCTGTTGGATGTCCATGACAGCCTGAGTGATTTGCGGAAAGTCATTGATGTAGCGCAGGACCCGGCAGGAGCCGGTGGGGTTCAGATTACCAAAGAAGAACGGGCAACTATCCTTCGGGCGATTCAGGAATGCAAACATGAACTCCTGGAAATGGAAGCTGCCGTTCAGGCACGGATCAGCCATGACTGAGCAGGAATATAAGGTCGCCAAGCTCCGGGAGGAAAACCGGATTCTCAAACAGCGGCTGGCAGAGTTGCAGGGCAAACTGGAGCCCAGTATCGGACTCACGGAAGCGGCAGAGAAAACCGGGCTGGCACGAAAAACATGGGAGCGCAAGGTCTCTACCCGGGAGATCTCCAGCAAAAAAATTTTCGGGAAGCGGGTGATCCCGGTGAGTGAGATTGTGAAACACACCACCTATCGCCCGGCAGTCAGTGAGTTTTTAGAAGATCAATAAATCAGGAGTCAGCAATGTACAGGGGAATCGATCTGCCAGAAGGATATAAGCGGGATCTGATGGCGGCAAGCGGACTTCCACCGGCGAAAGTCCATGATGTCTGGTGGGAATACCGAGATCAGGCGATACGGGTCTATCCTTCACCGGAGATCGGGCTATTCCCCTCGGGAGAGAATGTGATACTCCTCAGAATAACCCTAACCCATGGAGGTACATCATGAGTCGTTACAAGCATGATGCCGATGTCGGCTTGCTCGGGGATCCGGTGGCGGATGAATTTATCGCCACCCGGGAAAACGGCAGTATCCGGCGGTGGCAACCCGACTATCCGCCGATTTGTGCGGTCTGCGGTAAGCGGAAGCCCTGTCCCTGTGAGGAGAACGAGGCATCACAGGCGAACCGGGCGCTCTGCGGGGAGCGGTAATATGGATCGATATCTCATTATCAATCCCAAGACGGGATATGAAAATGCCTGGGAATTCTGGAAATGTGCGCTGATGGACGTGGAATATCACGGGATCGGATATTTTGCCCTCCACCCGGATGACCGGGAACCGGAACAGAAATCCGACCATGTCTGGCAGTATGGACCCTATCTCATCATTGACACGGAACAGGCATTGGTAGAGGAAGCAGAACGTGCCTCAGTTTCTATGAACCCGTAAGTGTCAGGAGAATGTCTATGCCAAAGTTCAGCGAACTGGTCTCATCGGTGATTATCCAAAAGGAGAATCCCCACGAGGAGACCCGGGCGATTTTACATGCCTGTATGCCACCGCTGGTTCGGCAACAAAACTGGCATATCAGGACGAAGAATCGCGGAACAGCAACCGAAAACCATAAACCAATGGAGGTATAATTCATGAGTAATCAGACCCAGGATCACCCCCCGAAGCGGACGCTCAATGATATCATCTGTGAATTTCACGAGCTGGAGGAGCTGATTATCGAGGCAGAAGGAGTGATTACCGAGGAAGTGGAAGCCCGGCTCGATCAATTTGAGGACGATCTGGCGGGGAAGCTGGATGGCTATGCGGACTTCAAGACGTATCTGGAGCATCAGGCGGAGTGGCTCAAGGGAGAAACGGATCGATATTCCCGGAAAAAGAAAGCGGTGGACAATACCATCGACTGGCTGAAACGACAGGTATTGTTTGCCCTGAAAACTGCTGGAGAAAAGAAGATTCAAACGGATCGGCACTCATTCAGTCATGTCGAGCGGAATGACTATCTCCTGATTCACGAGGATGCTATCGGCAAAAAAGAGGCAGAGCGATTGATTGCGCAGGGATTCGCCAAAATGGAATTGAAGGTGGATACTCAGCAGATTCAAAAGCACCTGAAAAACAAGTGCTATGACAAGGACACAAAAGAGTGGAACGGATTGCCGGATTTTGCGGAAGTGAATTTTACCGAATATCCGTTAATCCGGTAAAAAAATGCCCCGGGTGTGACTGCCCGGGGCATCACTCATAAAAGGAAATCAAAGACTACAGGAGAAATATATCATGAATAATGAGCAGGCGCAACAGGAAGATTTTCCTATCCCCTCCGGCGCATCCTCTGTCTTATCCCCGGAGCAACTGGAACAGCAGCTGGCAACCGAGGACCAGAACTGGGATCTCCTGATGGGCTGGATTAAAAAGAATCTGACCGAGGGCGTGGATTACGGGATTATTGAGGATAAGCAGAAGGGCTTCAAATCCGAGAAACCCTCCCTGTTTAAGCCGGGGGCGGAAAAGATCAATGCCCGGCTCCGGTTGCGATCCACCTGGGAACGGGATCGGGATACCGAGGAAATGGTGAATGAGCCTGGGACGGTCTGTTATCTCTGTTATCTGATTCACCGCCAGACCGGTGAAATCTGGAGCGAAGGACGGGGAGCGGCAGAAAAGGGCGAGAAAAAATGGGGAGTCAACCAGCAGATCAAGATGGCGGAAAAGCGAGCGAGGGTGGATGCCACGCTCGGACTGGGGCTCTCCGATATTTTCACACAGGATCTGGAGGATATGGTGGGGAATGGTGAAGCAGAGACCGCTGAACCGCAATTCGACCGGATACAGATTATGCCGTTTGGAAAACATAGTACCAAAGGAAAGGATGAGACGCTGTCCTGGGCGGAGGCTCCGGCAGAGTATCTGAATTGGGTGGTCGCCAATATGGACGGATGGAAGGCGGAGTTTGCCCAACAGGAGCTCGAGATCCGGGAGCAGGAGCAAGCGAAATCCAATGGAGACTTCACAATACAACGTACCGATGAGGGAACTCTTGAGCGAGCCACCCTCCAGAAAATCTGGGGACTGGCAGGTCAATACTGGGGCAAGGATGCGTCTGAAGAACAGCTCCACCTGTTTGTAAAGCATGATTCCCTGCATGACCTGGACGATGAACAGATCACCGCGTTGTATAAGTGGCTGAATTTCCGGGCAGCCTGGGTGCGAAATGTGATGAAAGCACAGGATTTCGATTTGACGGATCATACCCAGTATACGACAGTCCGGGCGTTGATTAACCACCATGCCGCAGAGCAGTATGATGTGGATATCGATGCCTTGAAGGCGAAGGAATTCAAAACCATTTGCGAGGGGTTAATTAGCGGAAAGCTGGAGCTGATTCCCTTTTAATAGAGAGGAGTCAAGATGTCACAAACAAAATATCACTGTCTGGCCTGTGATACCATTTTGCCGAATACCAGGGCAAAGGAAGCCCATTGCAGACAGGCAGAAAAGAACGGACACCGTCCGGTGATTGCCACATTTGAGGAGACCAATTACGGTGATGCGGTTGCGTGTGATTTTTGTAATGGGAATGGAGATGCCTGTTATGGTGGCGTGATTATCGGGAGCTCGGCGGTCTGTGGAGAGTGCTGTGAAAAGTACGGGTATTATAACGAGGATTATGAATACCGGGACGAGATCGATCACGTTTTTGACCGGACGAAAACCTTCCGGGAAAATGTGCTAACATGGCGGAAAGCGAAATACGGGAGCGAGGATCTGATTCTGCGGTTCTATCCGGGAATGGGCGAATGAGTGATCTGGTTGAGGACATGAAAGCCATCGAACGGATTTTAGCCGGTTTACCGGAAAAAAACATCCGGTGGCTGCTGGCATGGACCATGGCTGTACAAAAGCGGGATTATGAACGAGAACAGATTCACAAGAACTAAAGCGGAAGGAGAAATCCGATGAAAACGTGGCTGCATTTTATCGGAAAAAATCACTATACCCGGCATTCGTTTCGGCAGGAAGCGAAGCAATACGGGATTACCCGGCGGGTTGGATTGCATCTGCTGGAGAAGATGGATTTCGGGGATCGGGTGTTGCTCTGCATGATGGACGGAAAAAGCCCGGTAGTGTTCGGAAAATTCTATATCTCGACGGTATCCGGGTTGAACGACCAGATCACCAAATCACTGGTACAGAGTCCGTCAGTCTCCTTTGACCTGGTGAACATGGGAGGATTGAAGGTGGAGCGCGGCTGTGGAGAATATATCGAAGGCAGAACCTTACAGGTAAGCGGGTTGAATATTCGGACGATTGCCCAGGAAATCCGGGGGGTTCAACATCAGAACGGGAGCCGGGTCAAACCCATGATTGGTGGAGCCTGGGAAGACCATGAGGAAATCCGATTGAAAAATGTCCCCTTTACCCGGGGATTCCGGTTGTTTGACTATACCGCTATGCAGAACCGGTTACAGCAATGGACTGGAAATGGCGTCAGGAAATACCCGACACTGAAGGGGCTGTTTTATGTCGGGAAAAAAAGCAACCCGGAGCGACTGGACTGGTCTGTTCGCCGGTTGATTCAAGAGGTTCAGAATTACCAGCTGAATTAAACAGGACTGGAGAAAAGATGGCGATTAAAAACTATACGTCCGTTGTAAAGCCGACAGATTCTCTGGGGAAAATTCAGGCGATCCTCGCCGAATATGGTGCCAGCCGGATTCAAATCGAATATACAGATCAGCGGAAACCGAAATCGGTCACCTTTGCCATGTGGATCGGCGGGAACGAGATTGCCTTCCAGTTGAGCGTGGATGTCGCGGGATTATTACAGGCAATGAAAGAGGATTCAAAGGTTCCATCAGCTCATTGTAATTCTGAACAGGCAGAACGAACGGCGTGGAAGAACAAGCTGGAGTGGCTGCAAATCCAGCTGGCGGAAATTCAGGCGAATCAAGCCCGGATGGAACAATTGTTACTGGGTTATGCAGTCACCCGGAATGGACAAACAGCCTATGAACGACTGCAACAGGGAGAAAATTTATTAACAGCCTCTTCCCCGGCAGATGAAGGCGGATCCCGTAGGGAATCAAGATGAAGTGGTGCAAGACCACCATAAAAGAGCACGGTATAGGTCAAAATCCAAATAAACCACAAACAAAGGGGGTTAACGAGTTCTGGACTGGAGCGACTGCGGGGTTGCCTGCCGGGGAAGAATCAGGAGTGAATATGCAGCAAAAGAAACCGTTGAAAGTGAAGGATGCCCGCAAGATTGCGGAAAAAACCGGGTATCAGGAAGTGCTGATTTTCGGGATTGATGTGCATACCGGAGATCTTCGAGGAGTGACCTACGGTACGAATAAGTTTTATAAACAGCAGGTTCAAAGCCTCGGGGTTTATTTGATGAAGGGGATCTATCGGTATTTTGCGTTGAAGCCGAAGAAAAACGGGAATCACCAGAATAAATAATGAATAAGGTTTTACAGATTCCCAGCCCGGTACCGAATACTGAAGCCTATATCTGGGGGGAATGCCGGGTGATTGTGGGGAGAGAAGCAAACCGGTGGCATCTGAGTATTTCCTGTGCCGATCGGTATCCGACCTGGGAGGAGATCCGGGATGCCCGCTATCGGTTTTTACCGAACCAGATAATGGCAGGGATCCTTTTGCCCCCGAAAGAGCAATATGTCAACGTACATCAAAATACATTTCATGTCTGGGAGATTTAATTATGGCTCGACCAACAAAAACCGGTTTAGACTATTTCCCGCTTGATACCACGTTAGATGATAAAATTGAACTCATTGAAGCCAAATACGGGATCACTGGTTTTGGTCTGATTATCAAATTATTTCAACGAATCTATCAAAATGGGTATTACTATGATTGGACGGAAAAACAACAATTGCTATTGAGTAAAGATGCCGGGGTCGATGTTTCTACCGTTAAAAACATAGTTTATGACGCCGTAAACTGGGGTTTATTCCACCAGAAACTCTATAAAAGTAGGCAGATACTAACATCAAAAGGGATCCAATTAAGATATTTGGCGGCAACAAAAAAACGAGTACAGGTGGAAATTAACCAGAATTATAGTCTGATTAATCCTGAGGAATGGGATAACGTAGAATTAATTGAGTTTCCGGAGGAAGAAACCGGGTTTCCGGAGGAAGAAAGTATACAAAGTAAAGTAAAGAAAAGTAAAGTAAAGAATAACAGATCTCTCCCGTCAGATGTTGAAGAAGATGAATCGGAAGATGAATCAGAAAATGAGGAAAAACCTGACTATCCTGATTGGTGTCTGGAGGTGTCCGAACAGTTCCATGCGTATCAGCACCAGGAACACCCTACCCTGCTCAAACAGGTCAATGAACAGGTGATCCTGAATGGAGCCGACCAGTTAGACAAGCTGGAGCGGATTGATGGCTATACACCCGAGACGATTGAGGAGGCGTTGCAGTTTGCCGTGATGGATGAATTCTGGCAGCTCCAGATTATTTCCCTGAACGGGATTCGGAAAAAGAGTAAAAGCAATGGCAATATGAAGTTTGTCAATCTCCTGGCATCCATGCAACAGCGAGGCTCCAACCACCAGCGAAAACAACGACAGGAAAAGTGGCGACAATTTTTGGAGGAAGACCCATGACCCGACAGGAATTTACCCGGGCGATGAATGCTTTGGAGGAGAATTATCAGGTCAATTTTTCCAAAATCCAGGTTGATTTGATCTGGAGCCGGGTCCAGACGTATGACTATGCTGTGTTCCGACAGGCGGTGCTTCAGATTATGGAAGCCGAGACGGTACTCCCGAAAAACCCCCTCCCCCTGTTCTTACGATATCTGGGTGAATATTTGGATGAGTCGCTCAGTGAACAGTACTACCGCCAGATGTTGAAGAAATTGCGCCGGATCGGGATGTATAACTCTCCTACCGAGCAAGTCTGTCGGTGGTGGAATATCGATCCGCCCACCGAGACCGAGCGACAGATTATTTCTGAGCTGGGAGGATGGGTTGCCTGTTGTCAGATGTCCGATGAAGATTTCAAGTGGGCAATAAAAAACCTGTTTCACGGTGGATATCGCCCAAATCGAACAGGCTTGCCACAGCTGACCGGATTACATGAACAGGAAAACCGGGCGTTGCAGGCATGGAAACAGGTACAGGAGATTTTAGAGCAATCTGATGAGTGAGCAAATCTCCTTTGTTGAGGAAGAAGTAGACTGGTTTGCCGGATATCGACGGCTCAAAATAAAGGCGTCATATCAAAAACATTCGATCACCAGTAAAGCGGCGGCCCGGAAGGTTATCCCGGATCTGAATAAGTTGCAGCGACGGGTTTTCTATTACCTCGAGGAGTGCCGCTTTCAGGGGTCCACTGATAAAGAGGGTTATACCACCCTGGATATGCCGCAGAATACCTACCGACCGAGACGGATCGAACTCTGGCAGAAAAGATATGTGTTCTATACGGAAGTCACCCGTGAAGGGTGCACGGTGTGGAAGGCGAGAGAATTTGTCACCTCGGCAGATCGGGAGGCGGATCGACAATACCGGGAGAAAAAAAAGCAATAACGGAAGCGAAAAAATGGGGAAATCCCTTAAACAAAAATCGCACCGCCAGCTGGAAAAACAGTTAAAACGGGTGTTCTCTGAATATATCCGGCTTCGGGATTCTAACGAACACGGCTATGTCCAGTGTATCACCTGTCCGAAAGTCTATCATTGGCGACGGATTCATGCCGGGCATTTTGTCCCCTCGGTGAAATCGGCAACCCGGTATCATGAAAAAAATGTGCATGGCCAGTGTGCGCGGTGCAACAGTTTTCTGGAAGGACAGCAGTATCTCTATGCCAAAGTTATTGATGAACGGTATGGAGAGGGAACAGCGGAATTTCTGATGTGTATCGGACGGATATCTGTGAAGCGGACCCGGACCGATCTTATTACTCTGATTGAATGGTACCAGGATCGAGTGAAGGAGTTGAAGCGGGAAAAGGGAATGGCATAATGAAATGCCCGACACCAGGCTGTCCAGGGAAATTAAAGGTGGATGGAACCGAGGAGTTTGACGATCTGAATCTGATTTATCGGTATCGGCGGTGCCCGGTGTGTTTAGTCTCGGTGACAACGATTGAAAAAATTGTGGTAGTGAAATCCTCCGAAAAAAAACGTAAGTAATCCATTGATTCTATAAGTGATTCCTTATAAACTTTCCATTGACTTCTTTGGAGTAATGTAAGTCTTGATATAAATGACTATTTGATTTTGTTGAGGGTACACCAGGCGGGAGTTCTTATCGGTTTCAACTCCCGTCTGTTAATTTGGCTAAAGTTCCTACAATAAAATTCTAACCAGTCTTTTAGGAAAGTCTTATGGAAAAAAATTGGAGAAACCAGCTCTTCTTTGGTGATAATCTGGACATTTTGCGGGATTACATTAATGATAACACCATAGACCTCATTTATCTTGATCCGCCGTTTAATTCAAATGCCACTTATAATGTATTGTATAAAGAAAAAAGCGGTGAAAAATCCAGTGCACAAATTACCGCTTTTGAGGACTCTTGGCACTGGAGCATTGAATCAGAACGGGTTTTTGAAGAAACCGTCGAAGATGGTCCGACAAAGTTATCCGACCTTTTAGTAGCCTTGCGCGGTTTTCTTGGAGCAACGGATATGATGGCTTATATCACCATGATGGCTCCGCGTTTAAAGGAATTATATCGTGTGTTGAAGCCATCCGGGACGGTGTATTTACATTGTGATCCGACCGCCAGCCATTATTTAAAACTTTTAATGGATTCTATATTTGGGCAGCGCAATTTTTTAAATGAGGTCATTTGGTGTTATAAAGAGCGGGAACGCAGACTACCATATTGGAATCCAAAACATGACACCCTACTTTTTTATTGTAAGGACTATGATGCTGACAGGGTGTTTAATTGGGACAAGGTAACAGAACCGTATTCAGAAACCACCATTAAGAAGTTTAAGTATGAAGATAATAAAGGACATTATCAGATACGAGGTAGAAATATAAAAGGTTCCCCTGTAAAGGCAGCCGATGGGTTAAGACCAGAGCATGAAAAAAAACATCCCGACTTAACGTACCGGGACTATTTGGAAGATAGACCTGGTGTACCTCCACGTGATTGGTTTTTTATTAAAATACTCAATAAAGCATCAAACGAACGCCTTGGTTATCCAACTCAAAAACCAGAAGAATTATTAGAAAAACTTCTCCTCGCCAGTAGTAACGAGGGCGATATAGTTTTAGACCCTTTCTGTGGGTGCGGTACAACCGTATCAGTAGCAGAGCGATTGAACCGTAAGTGGATCGGTATTGATATTACTGTCTTGGCAATAGATTTGATTGAACGCAGGTTGATCGATACCTATGGAGACGATTTAGCGAATTATGAAATCCACGGTTTTCCGACAAAAACCTCTGAGGCGAAATCGTTGGCGGATTTAAGTTGGAAGGAATTCGAACTCTGGGCATGTCGATTGGTTAATGCACAGGGCAGAGAGAAGATGGGAGCAGATGAGGGTATAGATGGAGTTATTTATTTTTTCGATGACGAGTCCGGGAAACCTAAAAAGATAATTGTACAGGTAAAAAGTGGGAAGGTTCAGCCAAAATACATACGAGATTTAAAGGGCGTATTAAATCGGGAACAGGCTGTAATGGGTGCGTTTATTACATTAGAACCCCCAACAGAACCAATGAAAAAAGAAGCTGCAACAGCGGGATTTTATACACCAAAACATTATCCTGATCGTAAATACCCAAAGATTCAAATACGTACAGTTGAGGAGTTGTTATCTGGCAAGCAATTAGAATACCCCCGAATGCGGGAAGGGACTTTTAAGGAAGCCAAAAGAAAACTGAAAAATGATTCCGAACAATTGACGATTGATGGAGAGAATGATAGTTCGGGTGATTAAAAATAGTATAAGAACCTGGCAATAGATATTTCCAAACCCCCTCCCCTGTTTCGATAAGTATCTTTTCAGAAGACAACTTTTACTCCATATAGCATATCTGGAGTAAAAGTACTTGATCTTTCTCTAATCCTCCCTATAAATAGTCGGTGTTATGAAGAACACCGCGTCTGGTACCAACGAGATTCGGGTCTATAATCCGAATCATTTACCGACCATCCCCTATTCCAAGCTGGAGAACCTCCAGGGTGATCTGAAACGTCTCTCTGAGGAAGACCTGGACAAGTTGAAGGCATCGATACTCAAACACGGTATTTTTGTCCCGAAATTTGTGTGGTCTCAGGATGAAAAGTACTGGACCATGGACGGGCATCAGACCAAAAAAGCCCTGACCAGCCTGCATATTGACGGGTATACGATCCCGGACATCCCGATAGTGGAGATCGAGGCGGAGGATTTTCAGGACGCAGCGGAAAAACTGTTACAGATCAATTCCCGGTATGGCAAGATCGAGAAGAAGACCGGGTTTTTTGACCTCTATGACCTCGATCTTTCTCTGCTGGACCAGGTGGAAATCCCGGAACTGGAAGACCTGCTTGGTGATGAGCAACCGGAAGAAGCACCGGAGATCGAATTCACCGAGGAGCTGCTGGAGACGCATAATTATATCGTACTGTATTTTGAGAATGAGATGGACTGGATGGCGGTCACGGATATGCTGGAGATCGAACCGACACTGTCTCTGTGGTCTCGCCCAGGCACGAGGTTTATCCAAAAAGGGGTCGGGCGAGTAGTGAATGGAGTGACAGCAATTGAACGAATTAAGCATAGTTAGTCCGAGTTATAAACGGGCCGGAAATGTGAATTCCATTGCAATTTTCGGGGAGGATCTCTGTCTGGCAGTGCATGAGTTTGAAGCGGAATCATACCGGCAAGCCTACCCGGACAATCCGATACTGGTATTACCGGATGAGACCCGAAAGAACATGGGAAAGGTTCGGAATTATATTAAAGATCACTGTGATGCCCGCTATCTCCTGATGGTGGACGATGATATCAGGAAAATCAGCTATTATGAGGGTCGGGAGAAAACCCCGAAACCGGTAAAGAAGATTGAAGAACTGATCCGGGTGGGGTTCCAGATGGCAGAGGATCTCGGAACCGTGCTCTGGGGCATCAATATCCAGACTGACCCGAAATTCTATCGACAGAATGCGCCCTTCAGTATGTTGAGCGCGGTTTTGGGACCTTTTTGCGGGCATCTCTGTACCGATTCCTCCCTCCGGTATGATGAGCGTCTGGGATTGAATGAGGATTATGACTATTTCCTCCAGGTGATACAGAAATACCACAAGGTATTACGTCTGAACAAGTATCACTATTTTGCCGGGCATCTGACGGACAAAGGCGGGTGTGGGGCGTACCGGATGCTGGCAGAGGAGAAAAAACAGGCGGCAATCATGCAGCAAAAATGGGGACACAAAATCGTGAAATATAATTTTAAGCGATCAACCAATCCCCAGATCCATGTCCCGCTCAAAGGGATTTAATGAGAAGTACAACTCCGAAAAATCCGAATGGCTAAGGTCACAAGAAAACAGGTGTTAACGGCAATTGAGGGATCTGGCGGCATTATTCTCCAGATTGCCCGGAAATTGAATATCGACTGGCATACGGCAGAGAAATATATCCAGACATGGGAATCAACCCGGCAGGCGTATCGCAATGAGAAAGAGAAAATCCTGGATCTCAGTGAATCGGTGGTGATACAGGATATTAAAAATGAGGTGGTGGGGACGGCAAAATGGTATCTGACGAGAAAAGGTAAAGAGCGGGGCTATGCTGAACGGCGCGAGCTGACCGGTGAAGATGGCGAACCGATCCAGATCACGGGAATTAATATTATCAAACCAGACGATGAACCAGATCCAGATTAATGCCAAGCCGCATCAAAAACAGTATCAGGCGTACCAGCTCCTCCGGGATACTGTCACCCGGTTTCTCCTGTTTGGAGGGGCTGCCAACGGCGGGAAATCCTGGCTCGGGTGTGAATGGCTCTTGCTCATGTGCCTCCGGTATCCTGAAAGCCGGTGGTTTATCGGGCGGGATGAACTTAAACGACTGCGGGAGTCTACCCTGGTTACGTTTTACAAGGTGTTACGCTTTCATGAAGTGCCGAGGTCGGTCTGGAAATGGAACGGGCAGGATTATTACTTCCTGTTTGCGAACGGGAGCCGGATTAGTCTGCTGGATCTCAAATACCTGCCAAGTGATCCGATGTATGACCGGTACGGATCGCTGGAATATACCGGAGGCTGGATCGAGGAAGCCGGGGAAGTCCATTTCAGTGCCTTTGATACCCTGAAAGGACGGATCGGCAGGCATAACAATGATGAGTACGGGTTAATGAGAAAAATGCTGATTACGAGCAACCCGAAAAAGAACTGGCTGTATCAATATTTTTATAAGCCATGGAGAAATGAGAACCTTCCTCTGGACTATGCCTTTATTCCCTCACTGGTGACGGATAATCCGTACCGGGAACGGGGATCGGCAGAAGCGTTGGAAAGTATTGAGAATAACGCCCAGCGGGAGCGTCTCAGATATGGGAACTGGGATTACGAGGAAGAACCGGATCAGCTCATTAAATACGAATGGATTCAGGAGGCGATTGATATTGTGCTGCCCAAGGCCGGGAAGCAGAAACTGGGGATCGATGTTGCCCGGTATGGCGACGATAAGACAGTATTTTGCCGGTTACAGGGGAACCACCTGACAGAGATGAAAGCGTGGCAAGGGATCGATACCACTCAGTCAGCCCAGTATGCGGCACAGGATATTGAGGAGCATGGGATTGATACGGATCTGGTCGGGGTGGATGTGGTCGGACTCGGCGCCGGGACGGTGGATCACTTGAACGCCCTGGGATATGAGGTGATCGAAATCAGTGCCGGAGCCAAGCCGGTCAATGATGCGATGCAAAAGGAAAGCACGTATGAATTTGCCGACCTCCGGTCGCAGATGTGGTGGCATACCCGGGAGCAACTGCGGACCGGACAGGTCTCGCTTACCGAGGAGTATCCCCTGCTGCTGGAGGATCTCACTGCCCCCCGATATGAGATCCGGCAGGAAAAGGTCATCAAGGTGGAATCCAAAGAATCGATTAAACAACGGATCGGACGGTCTACGGATTACGGAGATGCCTTTGTCCAGGCACAATTCGTTGAACGGATGCAGAAACCGATCCTGACGGCGGTGTGATATGAACATTCAAAAGATATTAACAGCTCCGATTCGGGGACTGAAAGCGTTGCGGGATATGGTTTTTCCCCGCTTGGGTGGCTGGCTGTCCTGGGATCTCCCCCGGACAAAATTCAATTACAAGCAGGAAGTTGGGGATGGACTCGGGGCTTCGGTGATTATGGCCCCGGTGTTGTGGATCGCCCGGACGTTCCCGGAAGCCCCGGTTTTACTGGAACAGATGGATACCGAAGGAGAATATACCCAGATACCGGAGCATGATTTTCTCACGTTAATGCGCAAACCAAATCCTTTCTACTCCGCTCCCCTGCTCTGGATGGGCACGTTAATCTCCTTCACCATGGACGGAAACGGATACTGGATTAAGATTCGGAGCCGAGCCGGAAAGGTGGTACAAACCTGGTATTGTCCGCATTTCCTGATGGAACCCAAGTCGCTGGAGTGGAGTGATGCCTTTATCGATTATTACGAGTACTCCCCTGGCAACCGTTCACCCATCAGGCTCGATCCGGAGGATGTGGTGCATTTCCGGTACGGGATTGACCCCCGGAATACCCGGAAGGGTCTCTCCCCGATGTATCCGGTGCTTCGGGAAGTCTTTACCGATCTGGAGGCCTCGAATTTCTCGGCAGCCATGCTGCGCAATCTGGGAATCCCCGGCGTGGTGATGTCCCCGAAAGAAGCGGGCATGAAGGTGGATGCCGAGGCTATGAAAGAGAAATATATGCAGAAGTTTGGCGGGGATCGCCGGGGAGAACCGTATGTCGCTACCGCCCCGGTGGATATTGAACAGCTCGGGTTTTCGGCGAAAGATATGGATCTCTCCAAACTACGGAATCTCTCGGAAGAACGGACCTGTGCGATGTTGGGGATCCCGGCTGCCGTGGTGGGGTTTGGGACGGGACTCCAGCAGACCAAGGTCGGGGCGACCATGAAGGAGCTCCGGGAGCTGGCGTATGAAAATAATATTGTTCCGACCCAACGGCTGTTCGGAGAGGATCTGAAAACCCAGCTGCTCAGTGATTTTGTAGAGACCACCCAGCTGGACCGGTACCGGGTCGGGTTTGATATCCGGGAAGTCCGGGTGTTGCAAGATGACATGAATGACCGGTCGAAGCGGACGGTGGAGGAATATCAAGGTGGGCTGATTACCCGGGCGGAGGGTCGGGAGACTCTGGGACGGCAGAGTACCGAGGCAGATAATATCTACCTCCAGAAACTCACGGTGACTGAAGTCCCGTCTGGAGGAAAATCTTCGGCGTTGGTTCCGGGTCGAAACGGGCGAAAAACGAACGGACAAATCCACTGGAAGGCGGATGAGGAAGGGCATCTCCCCACCGAGTTGATCGATAATATGATTGAGGCGCTGGATCGGGATCGGAAACGGTTACAGGCAGGGTTTGAGGAACGGCTCACCCGGGATTTTCATGATTTGGGGAAAGAGGTAAGTGCGACGGCTGCGGCATTGCCGGGATTAGCCCGGGAGGAGATCGAGCGGACGGTCTTTGAAATCCTGAAGAAATTCGATGTCGAGGATTGGATGGAAAAGCGGCTGAAACCGACCTATGAGAAAGAGTATCTCCATATCCTGACCACGACTATTGACTCGGTGCAGAACACGCTTGGGTTGAGTTTTGAGATGCCGGATATGGTGGCGAAGGAGATTCTGAAGGAAGGGGGACGCCGGTTGGGGTTGCTGGATTTGACCCAGGATACCAAAGACAAATTATTTTCGGTGATTGCGGAGGCTCGGGAAGCCGGGGAAGGAATTCCGGCAATTGTCCGGCGCATTCGGAATGAGGTGCCGGCGGGACCGTGGTCTACGTCGGAAATCCGGGCGCAGGTGATCGCCCGGACTGAAGTCAAACATGCTCAACGGAAATCTTCGTTGATGGCATATAAGGAATCGGGTGTCATTCAGACGGTGATGCTGTTTGATGGCAGGATTGCGACTTCCTGTGAGGTCTGTCAGGCTCGGGATGGATTGATTATCAGCTTTGAGGAAGCCGAGGAGTATATGGCAATCGAACATCCGAATGGCACGATGGACTTCGCCCCGTATGGGATCACCCCGCAGATGGAAGCTGTCGAATGACAAAGACGGGAGAAAATACCGAAAAGATCCTGCTGGCATTAAAGGAAAAAATTACTTGCCAACACCTCACCGGAACCGTTATACTGCATGTAAAAGAGGGACAAATTAAACGTGCAGAGACGACCTGGAAAGAGACGTATTCTGCGTATGATTTAATGGCATCACAGAAATAATACCTGCGCTGTCGGCATACCCGACAGGGTACCGGTGACCAAAAACCCATTGGCCCGGCATAGTGTACGAGGGAATCATCCCCCGGCACTGTGCCGGGCTTTTTTTTTGGAGTCGTTATGGAACACAAAACAGTTCAATTCAAACTCAAAGATTTTGATGATAAGACGGGACAATTCACGGCAATTTTTTCCCGGTTCAATGTTATTGATAGTGATGGAGACGTAACCAAACCGGGGGCATTTCAAAAGGATGCTCCTGTCAGAATCGGGGCGTGGGGGCATACGTCCTGGCATGATAAACCGGTGATTGGACGCGGGACTATTGATTCCGATGATGAGAAAGCGTTGGTGGCAGGACAGTTCTATATGGATATGGAGAGCGCACGGGAAACGTATTTCTCTGTCAAAGGCTCAAGAGAATTACAGCAATGGAGTTACGGGTTTGACATTCTGCCGGGCGGATCGGAATCCGGAGAATTTGAGGAACAGGAAGTGAGGTTTTTACAACCTCGAGAGGATGGATCGTACGGCGTGGAGGTCCATGAAGTGGCTCCGGTACTGCTGGGAGCGGGGATTGAGACGGAAACGGTTGATATCAAGGGAGCAAAATCGACCGTCTCGTATGAAGCCTCCTCCCCTGCCCCGGACGAGCGATCCTGGGATGCGACCGCCGCCGTCAACCGACTCCGCAAGTGGGCGTCCTCGGATGGATCGGGTGACAAGGAGACCATTACCTGGTCGAAATATCGGCGGGGTTTTACCTGGTATGACCGAGAGGATGCAGAGAGTTTCGGAGCGTATAAGCTCCCCCACCATGATATCATTGACGGCACATTTTCCGTGATCTGGCGGGGTGTGGCGGCGGCGATGGGTGCTTTATTGGGAGCTCGTGGCGGTGTGGATATCCCGGACAGTGATCGGCGGTCGGTCTATAATCATCTGAAAAAACATTATGCACAATTTGAGAAAGACCCCCCGGACTTTCGGAGTGTCGGGGAGCGGTCGAATCTCAGTTATACCGATGAAGGAGACATCTTGCTTGCCGAGGTCTCTGCCTTTGTCGACCGGACGAAGTCGCTTGCGGACTTGCGTGCGGAAGATAACCGGACACTGAGTGAGGCACATCTGAATCGGTTAACGCAGTTTCAGACGCAGCTCAGTGCATTGGAACAACAGATTACCGAGATGCTGGTGATGAAGGACGAAGGAAAGGAGTACGATCCGAAACAGCTCTATCTCCAGTATCAACAAATTCAAGCACAATTACATGGAGTACAAATATGACACTCAAAGAAAAACTAAAGGAAAAACGCGGCAAGCTGGAGCAACTCCGCAAAGATCTCCATGAGATTTTTGAGGCTGCCAAGACGGATGAGGGCGAGCTGGATCTGAGCCAGGCGGATATGCTGGAAGGTGATTCCAAAGCCCGGGCGGAAAAGGTTGCCAACATGAATCAGGAAATGACCGATCTCTCCAAGGAGATCGAGGATCTGGTCAAAGCAGCGGAGACCGAAAAGAATCTGGAAAAGGTTCATCAGCAGTTGGATGAACCCGCTGGAAACGGCAACGGGCAGATCCCGCATCCACCAGCCGGACCGCAGCAGAAATCTATCGGGACGATGTTTACGGAATCGGAGGCGTTTACCGAGTACAAAGGTGGCGGACAAGGACCACAGGCGACAATAGATATTGAACTCAAGACGCTTTTCCAGACCACGGCGGGTTGGCCGCCAGAGACCACCCGGACCGGACGGATTGTGGAGTATCCGACCCGACCGATCCAGGTGACGGATCTCATTCCGCAAACGACCACCACGCAGAACGCTATCGTGTATATGGAAGAAACCGTATTCACCAATGCAGCGGCAGAGACAGCGGAAGGCGGAACCTATCCTGAAGGTGCATTGAAGCTGGAAGAAAAGTCCAGTCCAGTGAAAAAGGTGGCGGTCTGGATTCCGGTGACGGATGAACAGGTGGAAGATGAGCCACGGGTACGAACCTATCTGGACAACCGGCTGCGATTCATGTTACAGCAGCGGCTGGACGGACAGATCCTGACCGGTGATGGAACCGGCTCGAATCTGACTGGCATACTGAATACCGCGAATATTCAGACCCTGGCTGCTGGTGAAGATCCGGTCCCGGATGCGATCTATAAAGCCATGACAAAAATCAGGGTGACCGGTCGGGCGATGCCCGGTGCAACGATCCTCCATCCCAATGACTGGCAGGGAATCCGGTTACTGAAGACGGCGGACGGGATTTATATCTGGGGATCTCCGGCAGATCCGGGACCCGAGCGGATCTGGGGTCTGGCAGTAACCCAGTCGGATGCCGAAACCGAGAATACAGGACTGGTGGGCGACTTCCAGAATTTCTCGGAGCTGGCGAACCGGCGAGGGATCGATATGCAGATCACCAATGCCCATTCGGATTATTTCATCAACGGGAAACAGGCAGTACGGGCAGATTTGCGGTCGGCATTTCTTGTGTATCGACCCCAGGCCTTTTGCACGGTGACTGGAATCTAATCTGAACTGGAAATGATAGACAGGCCGGGTGTCTGTGGATGCCCGGCTATGTCTCAGAGGAGCGAAAAGCATGAACTATATCAAAGGGTCCATCCCCCGGGATGCCGTGACCCAGGCGATTATCACTGGTGGGGCCGCTGGAGATCACACGGTGACCGGTATTGATACGAGTGACCGTCTGGTTTCGGTGTTTTATGCAGTCGGAGCTGGAACGGATGTGACGGATGTGAGCAATTTGACCTCGGAGTTTTCGATTACGGCAGCCGACACGATCAATAATACCGGAGGGACGGATACATCCGGGGGCAAACTGATCGTGACCTATCTGGCAATAAACTGAGGAGTGTCTTATGGCGGAAGTTCGTTTTGAACCGGAAAAAGTCCGGCGTATCGGGTTGGCTGCCATCTATCACGGGAGTCTCTCGGTCGGGAATACCTATCTGATTCGGAATGACGGAAAGACGATTCTCCATTTCAAAAAGTCCGGGACCGGTGATTGTACGGTGACGATTCAGACCCCGAAGGCAGTGGACGATCTGGCAGTGGCAGAGCGGACGGTTGTTATCCCGGCTTCATCCGGGGACAAGTTTATCGGTCCGTTTCCACCGAGGGTCTACAATGATTTCGGGAGTCAGGATCTGAAATTCACTGTGGATGAGGTGACCGGGCTGTCTGTGGCAGTCCTCCAGGTCTGATGGCACTCACGATAACCCATATCAAGCAACAGGAGCAGAAGATGAAGGGTATCAAGGCAGAACAGCGGTTATATCTCACCGCAGACCGGGAACAGGTGGTTCCCGAGGGCGATCCGGAAGCGGCATTTCTATTGGCAGCGTCCGGACAGATTATCCCGCAGAAAGAAGCCGACCGGCTGGGATTTCTCCCTGAAGATTTTCCGGGATATGAATCTCTGGTGGAAGCCGGGATTCTAACGGTGTCAGCCGTTCGGGAGATCGAGGATCTCACGGCAATCAAGGGCATCGGGAAAAAGATCGCTGAGGAGATTCAGCAGCAGCTGAAAGGATAACGGTGATGGCGTTATTAAGTCCGGCAGAGGTACGGGAGCATGTGGAGACAGATATCAGTGATCCGGCGCTGAGTCGGTTAATCAATGATGCGGAAGCAGAGATTATCCGGCGCTATGGAGACCATACCACGGAGATCGAGAAGATATTTGGGGGGGGACATTTTATTGTGCTTGCCCGACCGGCTGATACGATCACCGCGATCAAAGAAATCCTGTGGGGTGTGTTTGGTGGAACCACGCTCGATCTGGCTGCTGATGACTATCAGGTCTGGCCGGACAAACGCCGGATCGAACGGTTGAGTGACGGGACCAATCCCCGTCCAATCTGGGGGGACGTGATCGAGGTCGATTATACGCCGGTGGATGAATCGGCACAGCGAAAACGGGTGGTGATTGATTTGGTCAAGCTGGCACTGGAATACCGGGGAGTAAAATCCGAGGGGATCGGTGATTATAAGGTGACGCTGGGAGAGTATGAAGATGAACGCCGGAAGATCCTCAACAGGCTTGGGAGGATGGATTTTGCATGAGTGCCAGATCGGTGATGACCATGCGGGCGACCGTCCAGCGGAATCAAGCCAGCGGCGAGGATGAGTATCACCAGCCGGTGCAGCCGGACTGGCAGGATTATCTCACAGACCTCCCCTGCTATTTCTGGACTGAGACCAAAACCGTTCGCACCAGTCAGGGCGATTTGGTAACGGTAGCGGAATCGAAAATGATTGTCCCAAAAACCACGGACATCACGGAGGAAGATCGGGTAACCCAGGTCACGGATCGCCAGGGCAATATCCTGCTGAATCAGACGGTGGGGATCGACAGTGTGATCCCCAGACGGGATCACCTGGCACTGACCTTACAGGGAGTGGACTGATGTTGCACTGGAATGGAGACCGAATTCTGGCAAAAACCCGGATGGCATCGAAAGCGGCGATCAACGAGACGATGGCGGATTCGGTGATTCATGCGAAGCGGCATCATCCGGGCTGGCAGAACCGCACCGGAACCGCCGAGGGGTCGGTCCGGATTATCACGATGGCAAAAGGTGAAGGACGCAAGGTCTATGGCGAATGGGGCAGCATGGGTGTGAATTATGTGATCTGGCTGGAGTTGAAGCACGGGAGTTTTCTCCGGAATGCGGCAGACCATCTTTACCCGTATCTGGGAAAATCGGTTGAGAAGTGGATGGAGCGGTTATGATACCGGATGTGATTACTGCCATGATTGGGATTCTGGAAGGCACGACCGAAATCACTGATCTGACCGGTAGTCGGATTTATGGATTGGAGATTCCCGAGGCACAGCATAATGGTATGCCCCGGAAGGCTATCATCATTCAACCAGCCGGATCGCCAGGGCGTGGCAATGGCTATATGCGAATCGGACATACCCGGGTGGATATTCAGACCTATGGAGAGACATATATCGAAGGGATGAAGGTCTTCCGGGCGGTGTATGAACGCTTGAAACACCTCCGGCGAGAGACCATCAACGGCACATTGATACATGATATCCTCCCGGTGGGTGGTCCCCTACAGATCCAGGATCCCGTCACCCGGTGGCCCTTTATCAACAGCAGTTATCTCGTGACCATGGCAGAGGAGTTAGTCACATGAATGCAAAGAAAAAGAGTCAAACGAAAGAACAAGAGAAATCGGAAGACAAGGCGCAATCGAAAAAGCCCACAAAGCCGTCCAAGGTGGAAATTGTCTATCGGGGTCCGGCACATCAGGCTGAGATTGATGGAGAGATCGTCCGGCGAAACCGATCTATTACTATCTCTTATGAGCGGTATCGGCAATTGCGTCGACAGCCCGGTTTTCACATCGACAAGATAAAGGAGTCTTAAGATGCAACCGTATGAAATCATTGCCGGTCCTATTAATGCCTGGGTGGCACCGGTCGGGGAAGCCGTTCCCGAAGTAGATACCGAACCGGCTGGGAACTGGACGAAGCTCGGCACTAGCGGGTCGGAAAACATCACCGAGGATGGAGTCACCGTCACCCATTCGCAGGAAATCAGCAAATTTTTCGGACTCGGTGCCACCGGACCGAAAAAAGCGTGGCGGACACAGGAAGGGCTGGCAATCAGCTTCACGCTGGCGGATCTCACGATGGAGATGTATGCCAAGATCCTGAATGATAATACCGTCACCCAGGTGGCTGCCGGAACCGGGACACCCGGACATAAGGATGTGAATCTGGCACAGGGTCGGGAAGTGGCGGTCTTTGCCCTGCTCTGTCGGGGTGTCTCACCGTATGGTGATGCCTTCAATATGCAGTATGAAGTCCCCAAGGTGCATCAGGCGACGAATCCGGCACCGGTCTATGTAAAAGGGGAAGCAGCCGGACTGGCAATCAGTTTTGAGGCGTTATGGGATGACACCCAGAGTGACGGCGAGGAGTTTGGCAAGATTGTCGCTCAGGATGCGGCAGCGCAATAATCTGAAAGGAGTCTGAAATGGCAGAGGAAGTCACCAAAGCCATTCAGGAAGCCTACCGGGTGCTTGATGCCAGTGCCCGGAGTCACAACCGGGCGCGAAGTTTTCATCGAAAACAGGCTCAGGAAGCCCGACAAGCCCAGACCCGATTGGAAGAAGTCTGTCGGGAACTGGGTATTAAACTGGAATATCAATCGAAAAGCGGAGGCACGTAAGCCATGGCAAAGACACTCTCTCTCAGTACCCAACTGGAACACCCTGCCATCGAAATTGATGGCGAACGATATCCTCTCAAAACCATGATTACTCTGGGATTGCTGGAGCAAAAGCGGTTTCAGGTATACCAGCGGAAATTACAGCAATTGCTCAAGATCTCCGGGGAGGAAGATCCGGATGAATTACAGGAGCTGGACTGGGATACGTTGAGCGAGGAAGATATTGACCAGCTGGCACAGGCACTGGAAGATATCATTCCGATCCTGCTTCCAGATGCCCCGGCACAGAAACTTCGGAATCTGACCGACATGCAGCGACTGGATATTTTTCAGGTGTTCAGTGAATACGCAAAGGAGTATCAGGGAGAAAAAAGTAAACCTGTCAACCAATGAGGAACAATGGACAATGACCGAGTAGATCGACTCATTGAAAAGGTGGAAGAACTGACGGAAAAGATTGAGCGGATTATTGACCCTGAAAAAGGAATATACCCACAGATTCAGGCAGTCCGCGGTCAAGTCAAAATCCAGTGGTGGTTTATCGGAGGCATTGTACTGCTACTACTCGGATTCACTGTCCAGAGTCTGTTTTAACAAGGAGAAAGACATATGGACTGGTCTGTGGTTTTTAGCCCGGAAAACACGTGGCAGCTCATCACAGCCGGGCTTGGCATTGTGGTGATTCTGCTCGGTATCCTGGCGAAACACCTTGCCGGAAAGTACAAACGCCCGGTAAAAGAAATTGCCGAGGCGATTGAAGCGTACCGGCAGGGGAAACATCCGGCGTCAGAGCTGGGGGTCAAATTGAGCCCCCGGGAAAAAGCGACTATTAAAGATGAGACCATTGATGTGATCGAGGTGATTGTACGAGAGGTCACCGGTGGATTACTGGAGCGAGGTCTCCTGATTATAGTCGGAGCGCTTCGCAAACTGAAGTTCTGGTAAGGTGATGTTGATACAGCTGAAGCGGATTGCCTATACCGCTCAGGGAACGTTTGGAGTGCTGTTGCAGGACGGGGAACCGTTTGCGGTCACTGCTGAAGAAATCTGGCGGGGCAACAAACAGAATATCTCCTGTATCCCGCCCGGTCGCTATTTCTGTACTCTGGCTCGCTATAAAAATAAATATGACACCTATCTGGTACAGGATGTCCCCGGGCGGACAGGGATTTATTTCCATCTCGGCAACAGTATTCGGGATACCGAGGGATGTATCCTGGTGGCAGAGCGGTTTGAGCATCTGCAAAACAATTATGCGGTCTGGCACAGCAAGGAAGGGTTTAATGAGTTTATGAACCGGATCGATAATGTTGAATCCTTTATGCTGGAGATTCTGGATTATGGATGAGGTGTTCGCATTTATCCCGTATCTGCAGCGGTTTTATGGTGGAGACCCGGAACGGTGGTTTCATATGGAGTCCTGGATGCTGGAACTGTATATCACCGAACTCCCCAGGGTTCAAGCACGAGAGGCACTCTGGCAGGTTCGGAATATTGCATTAGGCGCGGGAACCATACGAAAAGAGGAACGATGGAGACAAACCCATTTGCTTTTACGGGATGCCGGACAACGAACACTTCGATCACAATCCAAACAGGAGTATGAAGGACAGGTCGCCTTGTTGGGAATTCCTGTCCGGCATGTGAGTTGAGATGGCACACGAGAATCTTGGTGAAGCCGTATTACGATTAACGACCGATCAGACCGGGTTGGTCCGGGGGTTTGCCCGTGGTGAAGCCCGGTCCCGGGAGTTTGTACGCCGAACCCAGCGGATTGTGAACCGGATTGCCAAGCTGACTGCCGTGGCTATTGTAGCTATCGGGGCAATGTCGGTGAAGCTGGCTGCCGATTTCGATACCTCCATGACCCGGATTGAGACACTGGTCGGGTTAAGTCGGGAACAGGTGCAGGGTATGCGGTCAGATGTCCTGGCACTGTCCCGGGAAACCGCTCGAGCTCCCAAAGAACTGGCTGATGCCCTGTTTGTGGTGAACAGTGCCGGACTCCGAGGAGCCGAGTCGCTGCAGGTCCTGGAACAATCGGCAAAAGCAGCGGCGATTGGACTGGGACAGACCGGAGAGATTGCCCGGTCGGTGACCTCCATTGTGCAGGCATACGGCGCGGAGCATATGAATGCGTCGAAGGCTGTGAATCAGCTCATTGCCACCGTCCGGGAGGGGAATCTGGAGGCGTCTTCCCTGGCTCCGGTGTTAGGTCGGGTGATCGGACTGGCAGCCCAGATGGATATCTCGTTTGCGGAGGTTGGGGCCTCTATTGCCACCTTTACCCGGTTGGGAGTCAATGCTGAGGAAGCGGTCACCGGATTGCGGGGCATTCTGAATGCGCTGATTAAAGCCACTCCTGAGGCTAAAAAACAATTCAAGGCTCTCGGAACCTCCATTGAAGAAGTCCGGCGGTCGGTTCGGGAACGAGGGCTGGCACAGACCTTAATCGATCTGATTCGGCTGACTGAGGGCAATGAGGAAGCCCTCGGCAATATGATTCCGAATGTCCGGGCGCTGGCAACCGTCCTGGGGACAGCCGGAGTTCAGGGAAATGAGTATGTCCGGATTGCGAGAAGTATTGCCAATTCCACCGATCTATTAGGGGAAGGATTTGAACGGGTCGCTGCCACTCCCGGATTCAAGTTCCAGCAGACACTTTCGACTCTGAAAAGTATCGGGATTGAAATCGGGAATGTCCTATTGCCGGTATTAAGTGATGTCTTGAGAGGTTTCAATAGCTGGGTCCAGACCAATCAGGATCTCATCGAGACGAAGATTGATGTCTGGGTTGGAACGGTAGCAGCCGGGATCGGGAAGATTGCCGGATTTCTGGAAAAACACGGTGATATCCTGGGGAAGCTGTTCGTGGTCGGAACCATTGAGGCGATTGTTATCAAACTGGTGGCACTTGTTGCAGCCCTTAATCCCCTGTCTGCGGCACTCACCGGACTCTCTCTGGGGCTTGGAGCTGTCTATATCGCCGCAACCGAAGCGGCGAAAAAGCAGCAAGAATTATTTGAAGCGGCACTTGAGCGAGCCAGCAAAGGCAAAAAGGTCACGGTTGAGGAGCTCACCAAACTCAAAGAAGCCCTGCAACTCAGTACAGAGCAGGCAGAACAGTTATTTAAAGCTCTGGGTATTGAAAAAATCCCACCGATGCCGGGTTTGCCTCCCATCACTATTGGAAAAGATACAGGCAAGCAGCTGCAACAGAATACCAGGGATATTCGGGAACAGACCAGACAGGCAGAACAGGAGATTCACCGAGCCTATCTCCGGATGGCTGTGGATGTCCGTGATCTGGGAATGACTACCAAAGATGTGTTTGGTACGGCAGCTGATATCATGACCGGGAAATTCCGGGAGACGGAAAAACAGGTCGAACAGCTCAAAGAAAATGTCTGGCTTACCCGGGAAGACTTATATGCCCTCCAGTTCGCAATTGATCCGTTTGCCTCAGCCCTGGCAGAATGCGTGTGGTATGGTGAAAAACTGGAGGACGCCTTTGAAAATGCCGGACGATATTTGATGGCTATGGTGACCCGTGCGTTGGTACTCAAGGCGACGATTGTAGCCATTGAAAAACTCTTAGCGGCGTTTGGAGGTGGTGGCATCATTGGTGGGGTTTTGAATTTTCTCAAAGGGGTGTTTTCAACAGCTGTTCCTTCTGCCCAGTATGGCATGGATTTTATCGCTCAGCAGGAAGGCATACTTCGATTTCACCCGGACGAACATATCAAGATCACTCCTGCCGGACAGGAACAGACCCAGATTGATGTCTATGTGGAAGTCGTGGCTTCGCCGGAGTTTCAGGAACACGAATTTTTAGAGTGGAATATCCGGGAGGTCAATAAACGGCATATCCGAAGGGCAGGGATCAACTGATGAACAGATATCCGGTCATTCAGGCAAAATTAAATACGCAGTCCGGGTACAGGGTTATCAATCCCTATGTGATGGACTTCACCCTGGATCGGCAGATTGAGGATACGCCGTATGCGTTTATCGAAGATGAACTCCGGCTCCGGTTTTTCGACTGGGATGATGGCTTCCTAAGCCGGGAATGGAGTAAGGATATTACCAAGATTACCGTCAAAATCTCATATCTGGACTATTCCGCAACCTTCCAAACGGATCTGATCCCCTCTCCTGTCAAGGCGGAATCCTTAGAGATCGATGAGACCTTCCACGGAACCCTCATTCTTTCTACCGGGATCACCGATGGAGCCTATACGATTGTAAACTGGACGGGGGGAGAGTCGGGTTGGGGATCGTTGTATTCGATGATCGGATGGATGTTTGCCCTCTTAACCGGGGAATCGAACCGGCTCTCCCTTTTGCAGGATGTGGATTTATCAAGCCTGCCGATCTGGTATAACGGCAAATGTTATCTCTTTGTGATGCATGAATTTTGGGGAGATCACCCGGAAATTACTGTCGGGCAGGTATTAAACGAGATTGCCCTGCTCTTTGACGCTTTCATTATTTACGAAAAGGATCCCCGATCCTTAGTCTTTCAACTCCGGGAGAACCCTTCAACGATTCATCAATGGAACGGTACGCCGATCTATCGGAGTCAATACGAACCCCCGGATCGGTTTTATGATGGAATCCGATTGTCGTTTACAAAAAGCGGAATCCCGCACCGGCTGGCTGCCCAGTTTATGACTTACGATATTTACGGCAACTTCCTCAAATCTGAATCCCGGAAAGGCGATCAGGTTGAAATCCTGATTGGCGGAGAGGGACAGAATATGCTGGAACGGGAGTTACGCTTGTTGCCGTACTTAAAGGTCGATCCTGACTGGGTCACGCCACCCCCGTTTATTGAGGATGCAAAATATCCACAGGGATATCTGGAATCCTATCTCATCGATAGACTGGCAAAGGCGATCTCCCGGTATGTCCGACCGGGATCGGTGAGTGCAAAATACACGGTCGGAGCCACGATCCCCGAACTGGGAGCGTATTACACCTTCCCGAACCAGTTCACCGGGTATCTGGAATCCATGAATTACGCCTATAAAAATGCAACCGGGAGACTCCGGGCAAGGAAAGCGGTATGAGCGGGATAATTGGCAACGAGGGACCGAGGGTTATCCTCCTGAATGCGAAACAGGGTGCAGTGGAGACGATTGATCTCCCCTTTCCGCTGGATATGCAGTACGAAGATCCGTGGTTTGAAGAATCGATTAAAGATGAGGACGTGGATTTTATCAAGCGGAAGCGGCTCTTGGGATTTCGGCTCAAAAACGAATACTACTGGGGACCCGGACTGCCCGAATCCGATTTCCAGCATATCAGGAAAATTCTTTCGTGGAAACATACCGTCCGGTTCTACCCGTACCGGGATATCGGGATTATCAGCACGGAGGCAGATGTCTATGATATCCAGCCGGATCGGGGGCGATACGGGTTCTACGTGGAAGGAAAACAACTGAAAAAAGAAAAGCCCGATGCGAACCTGTATGGGGCAATAACTGATGTAACAGGAGTGTTCTGATGTCAGTCATAAAATCAGTTATAATCAACGAAGCCTTAGAACCAACATCCGTTCAATATCAGCCGACCGATCAAGAATATCCAAACGGGGCAATTGACTGTACGAACGCCGGGTATCTCACGGTGACCATCGACCAGCAGCAGTACACCATTGCCGAAATCTGGATCGGGACGATCTCGGAAACCAATAAATATGATGTCTATGTGAACGGAGGGCTGCAGGGACAGACCGAGAATCAAGACCTGCTCTTTCCGGCAGACGATCTAATTACCCACTTGGAAAACCTGTCAAAGCACCGGGAAATCAATGATGGAGGGACAGCCGTAACCGACCTTTGGAGCGGATCGTATATCAATAATCTGATTACGACCCACACCGGAGATACGGCTAATCCGCATGAGGTAACGGCAGCGCAGTTGAGTTTGGATAAGGTCTTGAACCTCAAGCATAATTTTACTGCCACCCGAGATCCAATCGAAACAGACGATGCCGGTGATGGATACGCACAGGGATCCCTCTGGGCAAATCTCAGTACACCGGAACTGTTTATTTGCGAGAATCCTGTTGTGGGGAGCGCAGTATGGAACTCGCTCTCTCCTGATGCAACCATTGACCCGTTAAATATTACGCTTGCGGACAACGGAGATCGATTTTCATCGCTACATAAAAACGTAGAATCCGCAATAGCAATATTAGCATCCCAGCTCGGACTGGAAAACAGTACGGTCACCAATACACTGCAAGGCACGACATTTCTCGATGGGATTTCGCACGTCTTTAATGCACTACGGAAGTTAGATACTATTATTTCCCAGCGTGTCTTTACCAAATTAGAGACTATTGGGGCGTGGGATATCTATTCCGAGGTTGCAGCCGAAGATAATCCCGATACAAACGGGGAGCCGTATGCCTTAGAATATCGGACGGCGCAGGGTGCGGGATGGAAGCGAACCCATATTATTCCCTTTTATAAATCTGCGGGGATGAATTCTCTCCAATTGAATGCGGAAGTCACTACGGATACAGGCAGTGATCTCTCAGGATCAACGTTACGGTTAGCCGTCCGGGATACCTATGATGGAGCGAATTTAGCCACCGGATCAATCGTGGTCGGAACAGAATATGATAACGGATATCAAGCTGGAAACTGGGGTAAAAAACAGGCAGTAATTAATGTCTCCGAGGTCAGTTCAGGGCATAAACTTATTATTCTGGAAATGATTATCGATCCGGGGACGGGGACGTTTTATGCCCGGAATCACCATATTCTGGGATTACCAACATAAGAAGAAGCTAATAAAATGGCAGTCAATCAGACAATCCCGGATAATTTTCCCCCGCTGGTTGAGAGCGAGTCGGGACCGCAAACTGTCTACCTGTTCCGGTATGTTATTTATTGGTTAGAACAACTGAAAGAAGCGTGGGGATATATAGATGGAGGATATCCCGATAGTAGTTATTTAGACGAAGATGGGGTTGACGGGGGAGAACCGGGGAGCTTTTAATGGCACAGCGTATACAAGTCCGGCGTGGAGCCGCCGAAAAATGGACAGCAGTAAACCCGATCTTGGCTTCCGGGGAGATCGGATACGAGACTGATACCGGCTTATGGAAATTCGGGGACGGGACTTCATTCTGGAATAATTTAGCGTATGCCAGCACCGGGGGGAGTAGCTCTCAGATACTTAGTAGTGGAACCCGGCAAACCTTCGTTTATGATACCAGTGAACGAGGGCATCGAAACGCCACAGCAGGAATGCTGGTAACCCCGGTGGCATTCTATTACGAGGGAACTTATCGGAAAACGTATCTTGTCTGGTTTACCGATGAATCAGGAAATATTGAAAACCGGGTGATGGAATACAACCATGATACCAATCAGATATCCGGTGATTATGGGACAGGGGCAGCCTCCGGGGACGATGCTCATGCCCGAGGGGCAATTATTGTGGCAGACGATGGACATATTCTTGTTGCTCATGAAGCCCTTCCTCACAATTCAAATATGCTCTTTAAGCGGTCGAATAACGCCGAAGATGTCAGCGGAGGATTTACACAAGCCGATTCTGTCACGGGATCGTTTGCCTATCCGACACTCATCAAAGAGCCGGGCGGTGACCTGTATTGCGTTGCCCGGAATATCCGGGACGATATTGCCGTATTAAAATCAACCGATCATGGGCAAACGTGGACGTATCTCAGGGATATTGTCGATTTCGGCTCTTCAAATTACTGGGCATATCATATTGGGGTTATTCAAAAAAAAGACGATGCCTATATACATATAATCGGTTGGCTTCGGGACGATACTTATGCCGCACAGTATAGTTATACCCATATTTATGATATTCGAACGGCGGTCGGGGATTGGGATACCTGGGAAAATGTTGACGGATCGTGGAGTAAAACAGTTAGTAGTTCCGGCACATTGAATCTCACTGATATTGATACACATTGTGTCGTAAAAAAAGAAGAAGTGAGCGGTGCTCTGCTCATGGCAACTGCGGCTTCTATGGCTCCCACCGGGCGGATGTTTATTACAATTAAACAGGGACAGGATACCGTTGCAGGTTGGGAATGGGATGAGTTTTACCTTTCCTATTATAACTCCAGTACGGGGCTATGGGTACATAATAGCCTGCCAATGTTTAGCACACATACTGATGTTGAAGGTTCTGGCGGACGGACGGAAGAACCATATGGAGTTTACGCTTATAATGATTCGGTCGTTGATGTCTATGTTTTGAAAGCAGATACCAATAAGCGGGATCTGCAGGTATGGCGTTCCTATGATGCGGGTTTGAATTGGGTAAAGATCGAGGATGCGACACGGGGGTTAACCCGTGATTTACAATTAGCCGGAATGACTCAAAATGCGTATGAAGCCGAAAAGGTATTAGTCGTTTCCGGGTTACTCGATGCTTCGGAAACCTATAAGGATATATTGATTAATATCCGAGAACTGACCGGGACGGGAATTTTTAATCCTGTTGTAAACCCCGATACGAATGGCAACGGAGGGACAATCACCGCAGCACCAGTAGAACTGGAGACATATATATATGACGATTTTGAGGATAATGTGTATTCGGGAAGAACACAGCCCGGCAAGTGGGGGTTTGTGAATATAGACCGTTTTGAATGGACCCTGGTAGCGGGAGCTGCCAGTGTTACCGGCGGTGTTTTAACCCTGACCGCTGATGCTGGAGTCAATATGACTCTCACAACCCCCGAAACTAAAGCCGAGGGTGTTTGGGAGTTTCGGGTAAAAGCTTCCACAAATACGGTGGGGAAAGTCGTTACGCTTGGATTTTTCGGGGAAACCGTTGCTACGTCCGGGGATATTGACCTTGCTAATGGGTATCAGGTACAAATCAACGGGGGTGGAGGATTTCGGTTGCAGGAAGTAACGGCATCCAGTCGGACAAATATCATTGATACGCTATGGACACCTGATACGAACTGGCATACGGTGAAAATCACACGGGATTCGGACGGAAATTTTGAATTGTTTTTGGATGGGACTTCTCTCGGAACAGTTCAAGACACAACATGGACGGCGTGTAATGGGATGCAATTAAGTGTTAGCCTGGGTGGGGACGATTGGCAGGTAGAGTGGATGAAAGGCTATTAGTAAATAAACAGAACAAGGAGAGGATACCATGGGGTTTTTTGAAAACGATATAATAATCACGTTTACCATTGCATCCGGGAATCAGGAAAGCGATGCACAGGATATGGATGCTTTCCGGGGAGGGTTGTTAATCTTCCCGGCGACCTTTGACGGAACCCAGGTGAGCGTCCTGCAGAAGGACGGCGAGGGGGACTATTTAGCGGTTGGGGACCAATTCGGGAACCCGCTTGAAATTTCTGCGACTAACAGGATTGCGTATTTACTCCCCAGCGACTTTGCGAATCTGGGAGATATTAAACTAAAATCGGACGTATCTGAGACCGGGGATCGAACCCTCAAGATGGTTGCCCGTCCGTATTAAAGGAGGAAAAAAATGAGCTTACTAACAAAATACGGGAAGGTCGTACCCGGTAAGGCGATTATTGCAGATAAGTTTGGGGACGTAGACTTTCAGGGCGGGACACTCAGCAACGAGACAAATATCACCGACCTGCAGGACAAGATTAGTCCACAGCAGATCGTGACCGTAGCACAAGTCGGGGGTGAATATTCGTTAATCCAGGATGCGATTGATTCGATCACGGATGCGGGATCGGGAAAGATTTATGCCGTGCTGGTTTATCCGGGAGTTTATGACGAACGCCTGACACTGAAAGATTATGTTAACATTATTGCCGTTGATCCATTTGAAACGCTTATATCGAAAGGGATTACAGATAACGGGGCAAATGTCCACTGCTCTCTGAAAATTAATATCGGTGTTGGAACCTCCGTCTCCTATGACAACGGTGTACGGATATCCGGTTCCAGTTCCGATGTTTTTATTGAAGGAAACATAAAAGGTGGACTGGGATCGGGGGATCACTCGACAGATAACGGGGTTTATATTTCAGGTGGTGGAAGTTTAATGATTGTTGGGAATGTGACCGGTGGTGCTGGTTTGGATTATCCGGGATACGGGTTTCAAAATAGTGCCAGCACTCTCAAAATTCAGGGGAATGTCACTGCGGGAGTAAAATATGGAAATCACAGCCTTAACTATACAAAAGGATCAAATCCGACAACTATCGTAACTGATGGAACGATTTTAGGACAGGAACTGCGGTTGGAATCTAACGGCGGACAAGCACTTTTTAAGCGGTGTAAAATTATCGGAACACCCGGTGATGCTGTTGAAGGGCATCCCTCATATACAAGTGAAGCTCATTTTGAAAACATAAGTATCGAAGTACAGGACGGAGACTACCACGGAATCTATGCCTATGCACTGAACCTTATTTTAAAAAATGTTACCATTGTGCATACGGCATCCGGGACGGGCAAATCAATCTATTCTAATCAAGCCCTGGATGTTAAATGCCTGAACGTTTGGGCGAACCGGGACCTGGATGCCAATGTCACGAATCTGATTGCCGGAGGATTTACGTACGATACGGATGTGGAATAAATAATAGTTAAATTATAAACCCGGTTGTCAGTAAATCTGTCAGTAACTGGTATCAAAAACGGGCAAAAATGAGCGGGATCCCATAAATCAGTGGAGAGCACTAAAGTGCATGAAAGCCTTGGTAATAATGGCTTCAGAGCAGGAATAGCAAGTGGGCCCGGCAGGACTCGAACCTGCGACCAACGGATTATGAGTCCGTCGCTCTGACCAACTGAGCTACGGGCCCTCGATTACAGCACAAAAATTTAGATGGATTCACCGGCTTTTGCAAACGCAATTTCCGGCTAATATGGTATCCCTCCCCGGAGCCAGCGCCCCCCGGTATTATTCTGAAGGAAACCATGATTTTTGTAATCCGAATCATCAATGATTCGATTGCCTTTCCCGGTGTTAAAGCGCCACAATCCAAGCAATAATTCCCGGGGCGTCTCCCCGCGCTCGTAGTGTTCCGACAGCATACTCGGATACCGGGCATGATAGGCAATTTGCTCTGGCGTTAACGTCGTTTTCCAGACACGGACTTCGTCAAATGCGCCGTTCCAGAAATTCCCGTATCGCTGGTCGTCCAGATCAGCACCAATCAACACCGGCGATTGTCCTATATCAATGGTCGCAGCCGAGTCCGTCAATGAGCCGGTTAACTTTTGCTGCCCGTTAATATACAAGGCGACAAACCCACTGTCGTATGAAACAGCCACGAAGTACCAACTTCCGTTCTGGAAGCGGAACCCACTCACAGGGATATTATTTATACCGGGGACCGGTTGATCGTCCATGTACACAACCACGCGGTCATCCTCGACCAGATTCCGGTAAATACCGATTTCGTTCCCGCCGGAATCGTTGCTTACCATGAACAGAGCAGGACTGTCTTTCCCGGTGATTGAATCGGCCCGGAAGAACAGTTCAATGGTAAAGGTATCCGTATTGAGTGAATCCAGCGAGGCATTATAAGGTATCTCGATATATCCTGTCCCGGATAACAAAAGCGAATACTGATCGTCGCTCACCGAATCAAGGGGGTTGCTGCAGGATACAATCCAGATGAAAAGCACAGGAAGAACTAAACCAAAATATCTCACTTTACGATCTGGTAATAGCGGCATAAGCATTATACGGGTTCGTAACATATTAGGGATCGATGGTGACAGAAACCTCGTTGCTGCCGGCAGCTTGATCCAGCTGGTCTACAACGAAGAGTCGGTAAAAATACGTGACACCGGTCCCGATATCCCGGTGGGCATAAGTGGTATCCGTCTGGTTTGTTATCACACCGACCGGAATTCCATCCCGGGGGATCTTCGGATCGGTGTTACTGTACAGCTCATACTGTTTGAAGTCCGTGATTAATGAGGCTGTCCAGGCAATCCTCACCTCTTCCTGCGAAAACGAATCAATGCGGATGGTGACAGGATCCGGCGGGACATCGGTGATAATGGAATCCTGTTTTCCACTCCGGAAATTCTCACGGGAATCCACGACATCTATCCGGTAAAAATATTGGATGTGCGATCGTACGGTGGTATCCGAGTGCGAACGCTTGTTGATATTGCTGAATTCGGCGACAATCAGGCTATTGTCTGTCACCGGCGTATTCTCTTCCCTGCGCAACCGGTATCGGGCAAAATCCGGTTCGGTGGATTTTTTCCACGCGACATCAACCTGTGATTCGCTGATGAGTGTAGTTTTTGTGACATCGGACGGACTGATATCCGGAGTAGTAAACCGTACCAGATTACTGGCATACGTCCCGGTTGAATCTGTGTGGTATAACCGGTAAGCATATTGGGTCGCCCGGTTCAGTGCCGTGTCGGTAAACCGGGTTTCCCCGCGATCAGCAAGTGTGGTGACTTTGGTGTCGGCATCGGTGACCAACGGTCCCTGGTTTCGATATAACTCATAGCTGATAAAGTCCGCCGTATCTGCCGGTTCCCAGAACAGCGTCACCGCGTATTTACCGAGGCCCTCTGGTTCATACAGCGCGAGTCCGGCCGAATCCCCGGTTACCGAATTATCCACTAACACATCCAGAGTATCGGCAAAGCCTGTGTTACCTGCTGCATCCGTGGCTGATGCAGTTAACGTATGCCAGGTGTAATCCGACAGTTCCCTGGTATCCCATTGATACGAAAAGGGGATTGAGGTAAGTACGCCACCGATCGGTGCGCCATCCAGGAACAGTTCCACCGCCGTAACACCCTGGTTATCGTTGGCGGTTACTGAAATTGTTACGGTCCCGTTTACCAGTGCACTATCCTGTGGTGACTCGAAGAGAATCACCGGAGGCGTTTGATCGTTCACGATCTCAGAGGCCGGGTCCTGGCAACCGACCAGGAGCACCCCCAATATCAGCAGTAACAGAGATTTATTCATAGAAACCCCGTTCGGAGTTACCGGTATTTTTCACGGATTTCCTTCTTTAACTGTTCAAGGCGTTGCCGTTCCTGCAAGAGCCCTAACGCATCCTCTTTCCCATTGGATGCCGAATGCAATGCGTCGTTGATTTCATTGATTTCAGCCTGTACCCGATGCATTTCCAGCCGCAAAAGGCAATCCCTTGCCATTTGATCTTTTTTCAGCGTCGGTGTGGACTCATCGAATTCAAAGAGCATCCGACTGACCGTCTGCTCCACAGCTTTAAAGTGCTCCGGATTAGAGATATCACCTTCGCCCAGCAGGGGCATAGCATCATTGGGATCCAGCACAGGTTTTTCAGAAAGATAATCGATAAACACCTCCGCAATTTCTCGCAGTACCGGATGGGTGAACTCTTCGATGGTCACGTGCTCCAGGATATAGGTAATGAGTTTTTCGTCTTCGGTCAATAGTAATTTGAGTAGCTCGTATTGCGCCTTCTCCACGGCTTCAAATTCCGTATCCGGTGTTCCGGTGTTCCCGGATGCGCTCGTCGACCGTTCTCGTCGTCTGAAGCCCCGGCTCCGGTCCAGCCGTTTTTGCAGTTCCTTCCGCAACCGTTGTTCATCTACTCGCAGCAATTCTGATAATTCCTGTAACTGTAAATCTCTGGTCAGCGAATCATCAATATTCGCAACATCGTCCAGCGTATCATTGATGAATTTCGCCCGGGAGGAGGCGTCGTTAAGTTTGCCGGCAGTCCGCTCAATGCGGAACTGCAGCAGAGAACCTGCCTCGTCAATTTGCGTTTGGAAGGCATCCACTGATTCATCAGTGATGAATGTGTCGGGATCGTGTCCGTCCGGTAGTGCGATGCAGTGAACCTCCAAGCCTGATTGCAGCAGGATCTCTCCGGCCCGCAGCGTCGCCTGGATGCCCGCAGTATCGCTGTCATAACAAAGAACAGCTCGATCGACATACCGGTTCAGTATTGTGGCGTGTTGCTCGGTAAATGCCGTCCCGGACACCGCAATCACGTTTTGGAATCCGCTCTCCCAAAGGCGCAACAGGTCGGTATAGCCTTCCACGATGATAACCTCTTCGGACTGACGCAGTGCATCTTTTGCCTGGTACAGCCCGTACAGGATTTTCCGCTTGCGGTAGACAGGCGATTCCGGTGAATTCATGTATTTGGCGGAATCCTCCGGATCGAGCGCGCGCCCGCCAAATGCCACGACTCTGCCGCCGATATTCAGGATCGGGAACATGATCCGGTGACGGAACCGGTCGAAATACCGGTTACGGTCGGATTTATGGATGACCAGCCCCGCCCGGACCAAATCGTCCAGTTCATGGTCGTTCTTCGGTCCCCAGGTGGATATCGTTTCCCAGTCATCCGGGGCATATCCCACATGAAACGCTTTGAGGGTTTCCTCGGAAAAATTCCGGTCCCTGAGATATTCCAGCGCTTCCTCTCCCTGGCCGGCATATAATGCTTTTTCGTATAACCGCATGGCAAAAGCATTGGCATCATATACCGGGCCGAGCGAATCGCCGCCCTTTTTTTCCTGCGGACTAAATTTCGGCAGTTCGATACCGGCCCGCTCGGCCAGGCGCTCCACTGCTTCGATGAAATTCACCTTTTCATACTCCATGATGAAGGTGAATACATTGCCACCTTTACCACACCCGAAGCAGTGAAATATTTGTTTATCAGGCGCTACGCTGAACGATGCGGTATTTTCCTGGTGAAACGGGCACTTACCGAAATAATTCTTCCCCCGCTTCTTCAACGGGACATATTCCCCGACGACGTCAACAATATCGTTGGCGTCCCGGATGCGGTCTATGGTGTCTTCAGGAATTCTTGCCATGATTATTTTAATAGCACGCAGATGACGCAGATTCAGCAGATAATCACTGATTTACAACGTCATAATGCATTTGAAAATATTTTCCGTACAACTTGTGGCTCTTTACCAAAATTCAATAATAAACCAATTTCAATATTTGTCGATTTCAGGTAATTAATAAGTTGAAGAGTATGTTCTTCTGTCAATTGGTCGACTGCTTTTATTTCTAAAATAATCTTATCTTCCACAATAATATCGGCAAAATACTCTCCGACTAATTTATCCTTGTAATGAACTTCAATCGGGATTTGTTGCTTTGCAACCATTGCTCTTTCGTTCAATTCAAGTATTAGTGCATTCTCATAGACTTTTTCCAGAAATCCATAACCAAGAGCATTATAGACATTATAAAATGCACCAATTATTTTTTCTGTCACCTCTTCATATTTATATTTCTTGCTCTCAGATTTCATTAGTTATTTTGTAATCATTGTATTTAGTCTTTTGGGGTTTTGTCTTCTAATCGGCTTTAATCTGCTCAATCTGCGTCATCTGCGTGCCATTTTCTTCTATTCCAGTTCAGCGATGGTGACCCCGGTACCGCCTTCCTCAATCTCCCCAAGGCGATGGGATTTCACCTGCTTTTGCTCCGAGAGGAATTCATCCACCAATTTTTGTAACGCGCCCGTACCCTTCCCATGGATAATTTCCAGCTGTTGCAGTCCGTTGACGAGGGCATGGTTATAGAAGCGCTCGAGGGATGCCCGGGCTTCGTCCACCCGCTGGCCACGGATATCGATCCGGTTGGACATGGTAGTTTCTTCTGACAAACTTACCCGCGAAGTCGATGCGGACTGTTTCTGCTGCTGCTCTTGTTGAGCACTTTGCTGCGATTCAGAGGGTTGCCGCAACAAATCAGCCGGGATCTCCATTTTTTTTCCGGCCACTTCCACCTGGACGCGCTGGTTTCCTTTCGGCTCATCCAGCACTGTTCCCGTGCGATTGAACTGCTGCACGTAGACCAAATCGCCCTCATGTAACTGGTCAACGTCGACCGGCTGGCCGTTCTCCTGCGGTTCATCGGTTACTTCCCGCTCAGTGTCGCTTATCTTTTCCTTCTGTTCCGTAACTATCCGCTTGGCTTCCTTGATAGATTCCGTCGAAGCCTCCGACTCCTTTATCTTCCGGATCGCCTCCTCGATTTTCCGGGAACTTTCATCCAGTATCTTCTGTGCATCCTCTGCGGCGATCCTTTTGGCTTTTTTTACTTCCTGGCGAATTTTCTCCACCTTGGTTTCGTACTCATGCTTCAGATTTTCGTATTTCATCTTTGTAGAAGCGACATCCGCCTGCTCTTTTTCCAAGTGTTCGGATTGCTGCTCTAGTTTTACAATCAGATCCTCAAGCGCTTCTTTGGAGGAATCCAGGTATTGCCGCGCCCGGTCTATGACCCCTTTTGGCAAGCCAACCCGCCCCGCAATTTCCAGAGCGTAACTGCTTCCCGGTCTGCCGAGATGTAAGACATAGGTCGGCGATAAGTCCTCCTGGTTGAACTGCATAGCGCCGTTAATCAATCCCTCGGTATTATGGGCAAACGCCTTTAGCGCTCCGTGATGCGTGGTGGCAATCCCGAGCACATTGCGCTCCAGCATTTGCTCCAGGATTGAGCGCGCCAGCGCAGCCCCTTCTGTGGGATCGGTACCGGTGCCCAGTTCATCCAGCAGCACCAGACTCCGGTCAGTAGATTCCTTAAGGATTGCCGTGATACGCTGGATGTGCGAAGAAAACGTGGAGAGGTCGTTTTCCAGGGACTGGCGATCGCCGATATCCACGTAAATAGCATCGACCATAGGAATGACAGAGCCCTCCTGCGCCGGGATGTGCAAGCCGGTCATTCCCATGAGTGTGAGGAGCCCTATGGTCTTCAGCGTGACGGTCTTCCCCCCGGCGTTCGGGCCGGTGATCAGCACCACGGTTGCTTCATCACCGAACCGGATACTGTTCGGCACCACCTCTTTCCCCGAGTGCATCAACAGCGGATTTTTCGCCTCCTTCAGTTCCACTCGATGGTCACCGGAAATGACCGGAGGTATTGATCCCGTGTCCACCGAATATTCCGCTATCCCATAGAGCAGATCGAGTTGTATCACTATCTCCTGGTTGACCCGCACCTCATCAGCAATCTCTCCCACCTTTGCCGTTAACTCCCTGAGAATCCGCTCCACTTCCTCCTTTTCATCGAGATGGAGCTCCTTCAAACGGTTGTTTCCCTCAACGATGGCCATCGGCTCGATAAAATATGTCTGGCCGCTCGAGGATTGGTCGTGCACGATTCCGTTGATTTTGTTTTTATACTCGTACTTCACCGGGACAACCAGTCGCCCACCCCGGATAGTCGCGCGGCTTTCCTGCAGCATGCCTGCATCGGCGTACTGCTGGGTCAGTGACTCCATCTGCTCCCGGATGGCCGACTCCTGACGCAGGATATCCCGGCGAATCCGGCGCAATGCTTCGCTTGCGGAATCGAGGATTTCACCCGACGGATCGATCTTCTCCTGGATTTCTTCTTCCAGTGACTTGTGCACCGTGAGATTTATGACGATACGCTTCAGTGCCGGATACTGGTTTTTCCGTTCCTGGATATAGGATTTACACGTCCGGCTGACCGTCAGGATTTTGGCAATATCCAGCAGAGCACCTGGCTGAAGGAAGGCATCTTCTATACGGGCGTGCTCGAGGCTGTCCGAACAGTCGGTGATGGTTTGCAGTGGAAACGGATCACCGTATTTCAGCTGGTCCGTGAAATCGGTGACAGCGTCCTGCCGTTCCCGGATTGACTCAATATCGGTAAAAGGTTGAAGGGAGAGGGCCTGATCAGTGGCGTTTTTCGATAAACATTGTTCTGCGATATACTCCCGGATTTTCGTAAACCCCAGGTCCTCGAATGCGTGCTGCTGCCAGTCCATCTACGGGATCCCCGGAAGCTGATCTCCCGATTCTGACCGCAGTTTCTCCAGCAGTTGTTCGAGTTCCTTTTGCTGCTCCCGGGAAAACTTATCTTTCAGCTCTGTCCCGGTCTCCGCAGACTTTGCCTGGTCCAGGATCTTGTCGATGTTCTCGTCGGACAGTTCCTTCAGCAGATCGGGATCAATCTGTCCCCCCATCTGTTCTTCCAGCTGCTTCATGATATCCTGGTTACTGAAGTTGGTTATATCCCCAATGGAATTCCCGTCAGGAATGTATTCCTTCATTTTATCCATAAAACTGCTGGTGCCCGGGACTATGTGCATCATTGTGTTGTAGACTTTGGGCGCAAAGCCTTTGAGATACGGGTAAGATTTGGCATTCATTTCAATATCCTGGGTGTATTTCTGCAGTGGCAGTAACATGACAGCCCAGAGAATACTACTTAAAATTACCGCACCTTTCAGCGCACCAAACGCCGCCCCACCCGTTTTGTCCAGCCAACCCATCATAGCAAATTGCATGACCCCTTTCACGATGATGGCAATTACGCGCACTGCCACCAGGGTCGCCAAAAATATCATGATAAAGCTCAACACGGAAAGCGTCGATTTTTCAGCCTGTAAATGGTTTGACAGAAATGCTGTACCAGTATCCAGGAAACTGACCGCCATAAGAATAGCCGCGATGAGGCCGACCAACTTGAACACCTCGGTCACGAGACCTTTTCTCAACCCGAGGAATCCGAAGACCCCGAGGACGGCTAACGTGATGATATCAAAATAGTGCATAGGGTAACGCTAACTCAGGAGAGTTTTTCCTGGACAATTTGCTGGACCTGGCTTCCGTCGGCTTTCCCGCGCAGTCTCGGCATAATGGTCCCCATGACCCGTCCCATATCCTGCATGGTTTCGGCTCCGGTTTCAGTAATGACCTCATCAACAAGAATCCGGATATCGTCTTCACTCATCTGTTCAGGCAGGTACTGTTCAATAACCTGTAATTCGGCTTTTTCCTGGTCCGCCAGTTCCTGGCGGCCACCCTCTTCGTAGGACTCAATGGATTCCCGGCGACGCTTGGCGGCAGTCGAAAGCACTTGTATCTGTTCTTCTTCTGACAGATCATCGTTCTTTTCGATCTCTTTATCCCGGAGCATCGATTTCAAACTCCGGATCGTTTCCAGCGTTATCTTATCCTTGGATTTCATTGCCGCTTTTAAATCTTTGTTTAACTGATCAAGTAAGGCCATAACTTATCACCTCGTTTGATTATATCTGATTCACTGCTGATTCCCTGCAATTATGCAATATAACACAGCTGACGAAGGTGAACAACTGGGAAAATCAGTTCATGAAGATCGTGAGACGTGAGACGGCAAACGTGAAACGGAAATAATGAACCACCCAAAAGACGATTGTGTCTGAGCATATGAGGCAGTGGTAGTTTTCGGTCGTCCCTGGCGGGACTTGGTATTGTCATGTGACTCGTTCCCCCGGGTTGACACCCGGGGCTGAAGGCGTGCTGTCCCTGCCGGGACGCAGACAAAAAACCAAATTGTCATTTATTGAATTGAAAATCACAAATCCGGATGGAGAAGATTCCCTGCACAAACAACCAAATGCTAGCTTCAAGCCCCAATGGGGCGACCGCTTTCAGCCCACCAATTCATTGGTGGGATCAATATGGCATAGACACTTGACTGAGTCCCACCAGGGACAGCCGATTATTGATTTTGTAATATATCGTTTACATAGGAGATGTCAGATGTGAGACATGAGACGGAACATTCGGCAATCGGCAACCGGCAGCAGACAGTGAACAATGAAAGGAATAGACTGAGCCCCGGAGGGGCGGCATATTTGTAGAAAGACCGTGAGACGTGAGACGGCAGACGTGAGAAGGAAAAACCACCACAAGGCGCAACTCTACGAAAGTGCAGCGCACATGTTGGTAGTCGTCCCTTCAGGGGCTAAATTAGACAGCAGGCGGCAATCGGCAGTAGACAGTAAGCAATGAAAGGAAAAGACAGAGCCCCGGAGGGGTGGCATATTTGTAGAAATCCCGTGAAACGTGAAACGGCAAACGTGAGAAGGAAAAACCACCAAAAGGCGCATCTCTACGAAAGTGCAGCGCACACGTCCCTTCAGGGGCCTAATCAGGCGGCAACCGGCAGCAGACAGTGAACAATGAAAGGAATAGACTGAGCCCCGGAGGGGTGGCATATTTGTAGAAAACCCGTGAAACGTGAGACGGCAAACGTGAAACGAAAGTGGGAATAAGGAATTGGGTATAAGGGTAAAAACGAGCCCCGGAGGGGCGACATATTTGTAGCAAAGTATGGAATAAAAATACAGAGAGCCTCGTAGAGGCGGCATATGAAACAGTATTCAGTTACCAGTAAGACAGTGATCAACTGGTAGTCAAAAATCTGTGTTGTCAGGGCAAAGATATACGGGAAATCTGGAATGCGGAATTTGGGATAGATTTTATGTTAGTAGCCGTCACCTGCGCGGTGATCTCCGGATTACAATTAGCGATACCCAATCAGCACAGGATAGCATCACAGTGATCCCTTCCGAGACATCTTGTGCTACAATTACGATTTATTCGTGTGAATTCGTGGACCAATTGTGGTCTTTTTGCGTCTTTGCAGTGGAAAAAAGTTATATCTTCGTCCCATCAGGGATGGTAGAGTTCTTCGGTACAACCACGATACCGTCGCGAATGGCAAAGTTGTCCTCATCCACTATCTCCGAATATTCCTTTTCACCGATGACCACATTTTTGCCAATCCGGGCGTTTTTATCGATGATGGCGTTCCGGATATGGCTGTTATCTCCGATACCGACCGGGATTAATCCCTTCTCTTTGTCGTCCTGTTGTTCATCACTGGTCTGATAAAAATCCGCGCCCATCAGGAGCGAATTCTCGATAACCACATCGCGTCCAATCCGGCTCCGGAGACCGATAATCGAATGGTTTATATGTTCGGCCTGCACATATCCCCCATCGGCGATAAAAGAATTATCCACCCGGGTATTTTCGAACCGGGTTCCCGGTAAAAACCTAGCGTGCGTGTAGATAGGATTCCGCCCTTCCGAAAAAACGAACGGCGGATTGATATCGGTCAGCGCCAGGTTCGCATCATAGAATGCCTTAATGGTCCCGATATCGGCCCAGTAATCGTCGAAAAAGTGTGCCTTGACATCGGCCTTATCCAGCATCAACGGGATAATATCATGCCCGAAATCGTCCGCACTGGGATCTTCTCTTAACGCCTGTTCCATAATAGAGGGCTTGAACACGTAAATCCCCATGGATCCCAGGAAGCGTTTTGCTTTGTCCCCGCTGTCTTCCTGGAATTCTTCCAGGATTTCGCTGGCCATCGGCTCCAGTTCTTCGGCTGTTTTGGGCTTTTCGTAGAATTCCGTGATATTCCGGTCGCCGTCCACCTTCAAAATTCCGAATGCTTTTGCCTCTTCCGCTGTGACCGGCTTGACCGCGATGGTGATATCCGCATCCATCTCCCGGTGTCTGGCCACAAACTTACCGTAATCCATCCGATAGAGGTGATCCCCCGCCAGTACCAGATACTCCTTGTAGGGGTAATTATGAAAGTGTACCAGGTTTTGTCGGACCGCATCCGCCGTGCCCTGGTACCAATGTTCGCTCTCAATGGTCTGCTCAGCCGCGAGGATCTCAATAAATCCCCTGGAGAAATAATCAAAATAATACGTCTGGGTGATATGACGGTGCAGCGACGCCGAGCTGTATTGGGTCAGCAGAAACATCTGCTTAATCTGACTGTTGATGCAATTACTGATGGGAATGTCTATCAACCGGTACTTTCCTGCGATAGGAACGGCTGGTTTGGCGCGATATCGTGTTAAAGGGTCCAGCCGGGTTCCGCGTCCTCCGCCTAAAATTATCGCTGCAACATCCTTCATAGTTGTACCTCCTGTCAGAGCCAGAGCTCCAGTTCAATCCATGTCAGGATAAATGCCAATACAATACCGGCTATAGCCTGGCCTCTTGAATGTGCCTTCAGTTTGACCCGCGAATACACCATTGCCGGGAAAATGAGCAGCGTCCACCACCACCCGCCACCGTACAGATACAAAAACGGGACTATCGTTCCACCGATGGACATGCCGTGAATACTGATTTTCCACCAGTGACTGATAAAGGTCGCAATTGCCGTATTCACCGCATAAATAGCCATAAGCGCCCAGACAATCCGCGGGGCACCGATGACAACGAGCACTCCGGTGGCGATAACATATCCGATGGTGCCGATGATAAACGGCTTGCGGCGCAGCATCCGCTCCGGGACATCTACGCTGGTGGTCAGGCCACGCCGCTTCATGAAAAAAACGTATGAACCGATCACAACATTGGTGGCGATAAAGGTAATACCCCAAACGGTCCAGCCGAACCAGAGACGCTCGGCGTATGCCAGGGAAAAATGCAAAAAGGCAAGCGGGCCGACCAGAAAGGGATGAAATATACTTGAAATAAGCCTTGCGACGGTCACATTATCATCGCCTGCGATATTTTGAGTGCTGATCTCTCCGCTGTCCACACGCTTGTCCGTTTGTTATGAATTCCGCGTTAGCACCGGCATTCTGTAGGTAAAACATTAGGGACTATTTTCTTGGATATCAACTGTAATTCGTTCACAATAGCACGTTCCGGCAGGAACTCTCACAGAAGGAGTCCTATGGATCTTCCGAAGCAAATAACACAGTTCGGGCAGATCACCAGAGATAAAAATTAGGGTGACGCGCTGCGGATAGCCGCTCAAAACACACCAATTTTTTCCGTTGTTTCTCACACTCCCGATCCATTACATTATATCTGTTCGCTTTTTGTTCGCTTGCAGGTCCAAGCGAGTGACCAAAAAATTCAAGAGGAGACTTCCGATGGACCCTGCTGTCTTTCACGTGCGATTGCCCCGCTTTCCCATCCAGGTGGAGCGGACAGACGATTCCTCCCTGGCTACCAGACCGGTGGGCATTATTTCGTCCGGGAATTCCAACGGCACCATCGTCGCAATCTCCTCCGAAGCGGAGGAAGAAGGACTGCGGCCGGGTATGCACGTTTCCCTCGCCCGCAAAATGTCCCCGCGGACAACCCTTCTGCCCGCCAATTCGGCGCTCTATACCCGTGCCCATCAGGCGATTTACGAGATTTTACAGGATTTTTGTCCCGTCATCGAGCCGGGGAACGCCGGACAGTATCACCTGGATATGCGCGGCATGGATCACGTCTATAAGACCTATCGCCGCGCCGGAGATCTGGTGAGCCGAAGCATCGAGGACAAGGCGACACTCTACTCACAGGTCGGCATCAGTCGCAATAAGCTGGTCAGCGCCATCTCCACGAGGGTTGTCCCGGATCGGCTGTTTACGGTGGAGTCAGGAGCGGAGATCCCATTTTTGTCGCCGCTCCCCCGGCGGCACCTGCCCATCGCCGGGGAAAAACCGGTGCAAAGCGCCCTGGACTGCCTGAACGCCAGCGTGATCGAACACATCCAGCATCTCACTGTCACCCATTACACCTCGAGCGTAATCTTCGGCGACTACGGCACGCCGGTGCGACGGCAATCTCACGGAATCGATACCTCGGTGGTGCGGCCGCCGGCCATTCGGGATCATCTCGTGGAGCGGGCTATCCTGGAGGCGGCGACCAACAACGAAGATGTGCTTCAGGGAGCGGTGCAACGATTGGCAGAACAGGTGGCGTTTCAGTTACGACAGCAGAATCGACTTGCAAACAAAGTGGTCTTCCACGTACAGTATACCGACAGCTATGAAAACACCGCTACCGGCACATTTTCCCATCACTCGGATCGGGCGGTAATCCGGGAATGCCGCTCGCTGTACGAGCGGGCAAACACGCGGCGCAACCGTATCCGCGCCATAATGGTCGATGTCTCCGACTTTCGCCCCTATGCCCACCAGATGGATCTGTTCGAGGATGTGCCTTCCGCCAAAGATGATGCCCTCTCCAGGCAGCTGGATACTCTCCGGGAAAAATATGGACAGGATGTCGTGGGGCCGGCGTCGGCGCTTATTCGGGCTGCGTGAATAACTTTTGTTACCCGTTTTTTCTTGATATCCCAGAGGGATCCCTTCCGCGGAAAAACGGGTAGTCTCGTAGAAATTCCTGATGGGAGAAACTCAGAACTCTCCCGACCGGTCGGGATCAGACACTGAATTTCCATAAAAATGCTTTCCGAGCCCCGAAGGGGCGAAACGTGAATAGCCCCGGGCTTTAGCCCGGGGATGAAAAATATACAACTATGGTGCAAGCCCCAGCGGGGCGACAGAATGTTTTATTCTGACACTTTTTTAGCCCCAAAGGGATCCCTACGAGGATAAAGTTTCCAAAAATTCGGCTTGCGGCTCAACTATGATTTTCACTCCTCATCCTTCTTTTGTTTCCGCATATTTTTTCCCCGAACAATATTAATAGACTGCGCCGACACCACTTTATCGAACCCAAACTTCTTACGAAGTTCGTCCACGGCTTTGTTGCGTTTGCTGGCATCTTCGTGGCCTGTGGCGTTCTCCTCGAAGAGGCCGAGTTGCGTCTCGCTCTGGTCGGTGAGTTGAGAGACGCCCACACCGATGAGCCGAATCCCACGCTGAATATCGGCCGAGTCATACAACAACTGCTCAGCCGTAGAATAGATTACTTCATCCTGATCGGTTTCGGTTTGCAACGTATTCGCCCTGGTATGCGTCTCGAAATCGGGATAGCGATACTTCAGGTTGACGGTCCATGCGCGTTGATCCAGACTGCGGAGTTTAACCGCGACCTGCTCCACCAAATAATGTAGCACGGATTTCAGGTAGTCCGGATCGGTGATGTCGTCGTGGAAGGTGATCTCCTTGCTAATAGACTTCCGCTCCCGCTCCGGTTTAACCAGGCTGTGCGAAATCCCTCTGGCCCGATCCCGTAATTCACCGGCGCGCTTGTGCTCATGAAATTTCCGTGATAATCGTTCCTCTTCAAATTCAGCCAGTTCTCCGATAGTTGTGATGCCCAGGGATTTGAGTTTACCGCCGGTGCTGGGTCCGATGCCCGGCAGTTTCCGGATATCCATCGGTGCTAAAAATGCTGCCTCGAATCCTGGCCGAACAAAGGTAATCGCATTCGGCTTCCCATAGTCCGATGCGATCTTGGCGATGAGTTTGTTTGTCCCAACGCCAAAGGAAGCCACCAACCCGGTTTTATCCAGAATTCGCTGTCTGATAGTTTCGGCGATCTCCATGGGTTGGCCGAAGAGTCGCTCGGTGCCGGTGAGTTCTAGGTACGCCTCATCGATGGAGGCCATCTCCACCAGCGGGGTAAACTCCTCCAAAACCGCTCTCACATCTCTGGAATACGAGGTGTAATCGCCAAAACTCCCGCGGAGAAAAATCGCCCCGGGACAGAGTTGTTTCGCCCGGGCGGCCGGCATGGCGGAGTGCACGCCGTATTCCCTGGCCTCATACGAGGCCGAACTGATAACTCCTCTTCCATCCGGGTCGCCACCAACCACTACAGACTTGCCAATGAGTGACGGATCCTTGAGGCGCTCCACTGCCACGAAGAAGCAGTCCATGTCTACGTGGGCGATGAGGCGGTAATTCTGGTCTGAATTCAATGATAACACGTTCTTTCCTGCAAATATTTAATTTGATCCCACTTTTTTCTTGATAAAAAAGTGGAGAAAAAATCAAGGCTGCGGGATTTATTTTGAGAAAATCTACGCCTCGCTACAGTCCAGAACCGAAACTCCTTTCAGCCAAACAATCGGTTCTGGATGTCTTTGCTCGGCAGAATTACTAGCAAATTTAATCCCGAGGCCGATCAAAACAACGGTTTAAATAGAAACTAAATGAAAACCGTACTGAATGCAATCACTGCGGCGAACGGCTACACCTCGATCGCCTTCCACCGTCCCTGCCGAAACCGAAAGATCATCACGCCAGCGTAGGAAATAATGTAGACACCAAACGCAATCCACGCACCGAGGAGTCCATAATGCAGTGTAATAGAGAACAGATACGCGGTAGGCAAAAACAGTCCAAGATTGATGACAATCTCGGTAATACCGACAAATGTCGTATCGCCTGCCCCGCGAAGCGCACCGGCGAGGGACATCCCGATTGCATCCACGAATTGAATTGCCCCAAGGATCTGCAGGGCAATAATGCCTTCCCGAATCACAATCATATCTGTGGTAAAAATGCGAAGAATGTATCCCGGAATCAGGATAAACACGATGCCCATCACACCCATAAAGACGATGGTCAAGCGCATCCCGATCCACCCGCTCTCTTCTGCCTGATCGGGATCAAGCGCTCCGAGGTATTTCCCCACCATCGTACCTGCTGCCAGGCCAAATCCGTAACCAGGCATAAAGGAAAAGCTCAGGATATTGAACACGATTTCGCTGGCAGCAAGTGCCACCGTCCCAATCTTCCCGACGATCACCAGAAAGGCAGTGAAGCCGGCATGGACCAGTGCATTTTGCACGGCCACCGGAATTGACAGCCGCACCACTTTCCGAATAATATCCATCCGGAAACGAGCCGGAACCAAAAACTTGAATTTCGAACGAATCGGCTCCTGCAGTCCAAAGTATGCGTAGCCAAGCACACTATACGCCATCCCGATAGTTGATGCCAGACCGGCACCACTGACGCCCATCTCCGGAAACCCCAACTTCCCAAAGATAAGCAGGTAATTCAAGAGCACGTTCAACGCATTGGCGACGACAGTCACCTTCAGGTGAATCTTGGTCTTCGCAATGCCGTTAAAAAATCCGTGGAATGCCATGCTGATAACTACAAATCCAATTCCCATGAACCGGTACCAGATGTAATCCTGCCCGAGTTCCACTACCAGTGGATCGTTGTTAAGCAATACGATAAATTTCGTCCCGTATACCATGCCAAGCATTGTGGCCGGTACACCGGTCAACACCGCGATCAGCAAAGCATTCCAGAGCACCGTGCCGGTTTCGTGATACTCCTGCTCTCCATACCGGCGGGCAGCGACGGTTTGCACACCCACGTCCAATGCGGACAGGAAACTGGAAATGGTGAAGAAAAATATTCCGGTCAGCCCCACTGCAGCAATTGCCGCGGCGCCGAGCCGGCCGACCATGGCAATATCCACAATATTCATAATCGTCGTGGAGATCATGCCCACGATGATGGGATAGCCGATGGAAAGAGCTTCTCTGGTGAGTCTGTTCGGTTTTAACATGCGGAGAATATAGGAGAATTGGGGAATTTGGAGAAAGGAAAGTTTTATAATCTTATTCCCACTTTTGCCTTGATGCGCTTGTGCGGAACACCTGGACATTAATACATGGACGCTAATAGAAAGAAAAGACCTTTCAACAATAACTTTTCTGTTCCTCCACATGGGATCAATCGGTTTTTAGGATTAATCATCCCCAGGCTAAAGCCCGGGGCTATTCATATTATGCTTCTCTGAGGCTTAGACAATAGTAAGAAACGGCATATTACATTTGTAACCTTCCACCACCTTCCCCGTCTAATAAAAGGATTTGGATTAAAATTGTTGGGAGGGTTCACTGGGAAATTACGGAAAATGTGATGAAACAGACGTGACTGGATAATAACTTCATGTACTTTAACGCAAAAAAATTTGCTGAAACCGCAAAGATACGTGAATGGGCATAAATTGAGACTGGATACTCGAGACTATAAACTTAAACACCCGAGCACTCTAATATTTTATATATGAAGTTCGAAACATATTTAGCCAGAATACCTATCATATAATGCTAAAAAAATTATGGGATTCTAAAATGAATGAGAGGATGCAACAATGAGTGACAACGATGTACGGAACGTAATTATCATCGGATCAGGCGCTGCCGGACTGACGGCAGCGATCTACAATGCCCGGGCGGACCTGGATCCGCTGGTCTTTGAGGGGGAACAGCCCGGCGGTCAGCTAACTATTACCACCGATGTGGAAAACTACCCGGGATTTCCGGACGGTATCATGGGCCCGGACATGATGGACGCCTTTCGGAAACAGGCGCAGAAATTCGGCGCTGAGACGCACTTCAAACATGTGACCAAAGTGGACTTTTCCGAGCGACCGTTTAAAGTGTGGGTTGGTGACGAACTCTACAAGTCCAATGCAGTGATTGTCGCCACCGGGGCAACCGCAAAGACGCTGAAACTGAAAAACGAATACGAGCTCATGGGCTACGGCGTCTCCGCTTGCGCCACGTGTGACGGGTTCTTTTTCAAAGACCAGGAAGTGATCGTAGTCGGCGGCGGCGACTCTGCCATGGAAGAGGGAACGTACCTAACTAAGTTTGCGAAAAAAGTATATATTGCCCATCGCCGGGACGAACTGCGAGCATCCAAAATTATGGCCGACCGGGCAAAGAAAAATGACAAGATTGAATTTCTCTGGAATACGGAAGTGACGGAACTCCACGGCGACCGGGACAACGGCGGACTGAAATCCGTCACCCTGCTGAATAATGAAAATGATGAGACCCAGGAGATGGAGATCGACGGCCTGTTCTATGCCATCGGACACAAGCCGAATACGGAAATTTTCGAAGGGCAGCTGGATATGGACCAGAAGGGTTATCTCATTACCAAACCGGATAATTCCTACACCAACATCGATGGCGTGTTCGCCTGTGGCGACGTCCAGGACTCAGTCTATCGGCAGGCAGTCACTGCAGCCGGCAGCGGATGTAAATCGGCAATTGATGCCGAACGGTGGCTGGCGGAGCAGGAGTAGGAATACCGTTCCCCTTTAAATGGTTTCGAACGACCCTTTCAGGGTTGTAATCCCTGAAAGGGTCGTTTTTTTAGATTTTCTGGATTCTTACCACCGATACACCAAATTCACTTGTGGTGACGCTAGGGCAATCATATCCAGGATTGATGATTCACCCACGTCTCACAATGGTCGCCGTGGCGAATTTGGAGGATTAAAATCAAAACCTTGGAATCTCCTTCCAATGTGTATCTACCATCACCGATCGCTCAAAGCGTCGGTGACGGTTGTTAATTATGAGACCTGTCGGTGACGCTCTCAGCGATCACCGACAGAAAAGGATTACTCTAAATACTGGTCCTTGATTTCCAGCAGATATTTCTTGGCTGCATCATGTTCATTTGGGATCTCACCTTCCAGGATTGCTTCTTCAATGGCTTCCTTCAGTTCTCCAACCAGCGGTCCCGGTTCTATGCCACAGACCTCCATAATTTCATCGCCCCGGACCGGTGATTGGAACTCTGCCATCTTGTCTTTTTCTTTTACTTCTGCCATCCGTTTTACCACCCGATCGAAATTGGCCATGTACCGCTTGACCCGCCGGGGATTTTTTGAGGTGATATCCGCACGACATAGGGTAATGAGATCATTCAGATCCTCGCCAACATCAACCAACAGCCGCCGGATAGCAGAATCGGTAACGTCTTCCTGTGCCAGTGAAATAGGACGGAGGTGTAAGCGCGTCATCTTTTGCAGGTATTTCTTCATGGCATTCGAGAGCTTCATTCGTTTGGCAAAGTCTTCCAGCATCCGGGCGCCAATTTCATCATGACCGTAAAAGGTCCATCCCACCCCTTTTCGAAAGCGCTTGGTTTGTGGTTTCGCAATATCATGGACCAATGCCGCAAACCGAAGTTCCAACTTGTCAGTCATTTCGGCAATATTGTCGACCACCTTGAAAGTATGGAACAAGACGTCTTTATGGTGGAATCCTCCCCGCTCTTCAATACCCTCCATTTCAGCAAATTCCGGCAAGATAATATCGAGTAATTTCGTTTCATGCAGGAGCAGTAACCCGATTGACGGTTTTGGGGCTTCCAATATTTTCATTAATTCATTGGTAATCCGCTCCTGTGAGACGATCTCGATACGTTCCCGCTCGGTTTTAATTGCCTCGAGTGCGGCGTTATCCACCAAAAATTGCAGCTGCGCTGCAAACCGGACAGCCCGGAGCATCCGTAGCGGATCCTCGTCAAAAGTTTCCCGCGGATCTAGTGGAGTCCTGATAAGTTGCTTCCGCAGATCCCGCAAGCCACTATACGGATCCCAAAGATCGCCATAGCGCTCCGCATTCAACGAAATGGCCATGGCGTTAATTGTAAAATCGCGACGTGCGGCATCGGTTTCCACATCAGCTTCCTGGATCGTCGGCTTGCGGCTGTCCTTTTCATAGGATTCCGATCGGGCAGTCGCCACCTCAATCTGATAATCCCGATACGGAATTAATGCCGTTCCGAATTTTTCATAGGGGATGATTTTCTCGATTCCCAGCATGGTCGCCAAATCATTCGCAAACCGGATACCGTCACCAACGACCATCACATCGATATCCGTGGTAGACCGGTGCATCAGCAAGTCCCGGACACATCCTCCCACTGCATAGCACTCAATCTCACGTTTGTCGGCTTCGGATCCGATTTTTTTCAGGAGATAATCTATTACTTTGTATTCGGCAAGCGCATCAGCCAGATTTTGTGGATTCGACATTTACTTTATCCCGTACTCTCCGTTCCATATCACGTTTAGCCTGATAAGATACGACGAATCGAGATTGGTAACAACCTCGCTCTCAGATGCCCGTTATATCTTGAACCGGATGGCTCACCAGCAGGATCCGCTTGACTTTAACCGGTACCGACACCAAATTTAATGGCACGTGAAATCTTACCCTTTTACCCTATGATATCCACCAAAATGACACCCAATATTATCAAAATTATAGCCGGGGTATTGCTCCTGCCGTTGATAGTGTCCGGGCAAACCCTGGATCCGGATATCACGATTAACGCCGAGCGGCTCGATCCGACGAAACAGGCGGTCCTCCAGACGCTTGAACGTGATCTGACGGATTATATCAATAATTATGACTACACGGATGATACGTATGGAACGATTGTCCCGCTGGTAATGCGGATATATATTCAGCAGGCGTCGGAAACCAGCTCCAATATCACTTTCAATGCCCAGGTATTGGTAACGAACGGTACGGATCAACGGTATTTCGACAGTGGTTGGGAATTTCCGTATAACAGTGGTCAGGTTTTGCGCCATAATGTGTACAACCCGCTGACCGGGGTTATTGATTTTTACGCCTATCTTATCCTGGGTGGCGAAGTCGATACGTATGGGAAACTGTCAGGAACCCCCTATTATAATGCTGCCAACGAGATTGCGAATCAGGCCAAGAGTTCCTCATACAGCACCGGATGGCGAAACCGGATAAACCGGCTCGATGACCTGCAGAGTCACCGTGATTTACGCCTGTTGAAATACACCTTTTTTGATGCCTACTGGGATTACCAGGAATCGAACATAGAGGAGGCAAAAATCGGCTTTAATGATGCGATGGATCTCCTGAAAAAAATCTTAAACCACAATCGGGAAGATAAATACACAAAGATTTTTCTGGATGGTCAGGCGGAAAATTTCGCCTGGCTGGCGGCAAAGCTCAAGGATGCGACAGCGTTACAAACTTTAACAACTCTTGACCCCGATAATAAAGATACGTACCAGTCTTACCTCCAGTAACTGCATTACTCCTCCGATACGCTCTTAATTGTAACTCCCGTACCAACGATTGCATGCCTGTCGGCTTCCCAGGTTTTCCGTCCGAATAGATTATATTCCAGTGCAATGCTTGCACTGTAAAGCCGCTGGTCCATTTCCCTGTCGGAACGCTGACGAATTGCAGCAACCCGTTTCCGCTTTCGGCGTATGAGATGCGGATGCGATATTATCCAGAACCATGCCTTTATAATTGCGGTACTTCTGCTGAAGTCCCTGCGAACCACAGTAAAAAATAATGCCATCCAGTCCAGCAACCACCGTTGCATCCCCCGCCACAAAGTATTCCAGGGCTGATAATTTGAAAGTAGCATAAATACACTGTTCCGGTGATTCAGGTATTTTTTAAAGGGGGATTCCGGCGGAAGTGTAAAGCCACTGTGGTGATAAATTTTTGACTGAGGCACCACAGCAATATCCCATCCTGCCAGTTGTGCCCGCCAGTCCATATCAATTTCTTCCATATGTGCAAAAAAGGTCTCATCAAACAGCCCGATTTGTCTATACATCTTCGTCCGTACAATGCAGGCAGTGCCGCTGGCCCAAAATACCTGTATCGGGGTATCATATTGACCGGTATCCTCTTCTACGCTCTCAAAGATCCGTCCCCGGGCGAATGGAAATCCATACCGATCCATAAATCCGCCGGCTGCCCCGCTGTAATCGAAAGATTCGGGATTTTTGGCATTGATCAATTTCGGCTGTGCTACACCGATCGACGGGTTTGTTTCCATAAACCGGACGAGTTCGGTTATCCAATCCGGCTCCTGAGTCGTATCGTTGTTGAGGATGAGGATATACTCTCCCTGCGCACGGGCTGCTCCATCGTTGCATCCGCCGGCAAAGCCCCTATTCTCCTTGTTTTCCACAAGATGGACTTCCGGAAAATGCTCCCGAACATATGCTACACTATCATCTTCGGAATGGTTATCGACGACAATAATTTCCAGGGGGTCGTATTCAGTCTTCTGGAGAGATTGCAGACAGTCTGCCAGTACTTCCCGGTGATTCCAGTGTGGGATGACGATGGAGACGAGAGGATCAGTCATAATAAATGAAGAAAAGAGGTGGACTCTCGTCCGCCTCAGGCATTTGAGTTAGGAATTGGGTTATCAGCCTGTCGTATCCGCATTCATCCGGCGTTCATATCGCTGCAGCATTTGACGCGCATTTTGGTCATCAGGGTGGTTTTGCATCCAGTTATTCACTAGCTCATACGCATCACTCCAGCGCTTCTGTTCCTCGTATATACGCAACAAAGAACCAATCACCTGTCCGTTCTCCGGATTCTCCTGGTAAATCTCCGTAAAAATACTGTCGGCGGTTTCAAAGTCGTTCAACGTTGAGACATACAAGGAGGCATACCGGATTTTCCTCTGGATGCCAAGCCGCGGATTATCCAGTGTTTCGCCTAACCGTTCACGCAAAATATCCGGGCGTCCGGCCTGGGCGTACATTCGTCCGATCTCGAGGAAAATGTCTGCGTTGGTAAACGGGATGGTCTCTTCCGGCACCGCTTCGCTCATTTCATCCAGGGTGTTCGCCATCCTCTCATGCTGACCCTGCTGGTAATAGTGGAACGCCAGCTGCATAAACGTGGATCGATAGTTTTGCAGCAACTTTTGGATATTATCATTAAAGTAAACATTGGGATCACCCAGGTTGCGATACTGGTATTTTTCAAACAGGTTTTCTTCTATAACGTCTGACGCTATTTCACCCTGTACCTTATACGGCATCACCTTTAAGGCTAATCCGTCCATTCGCAGGTACGGATCCAGGTTTATCTTATTCTGCTGGGCAACAGTGATAGCAAAATAGACCGGGCGCTTGGTCAGATTTTCTTCCAGGATGCGTAAAATCATGATATCCTGCACCCGAATGGCTTGCCCCCCATAGGTTGGCTTCATTTTAAATTTTATCTGACCGTCGGGATTTCTTTCGGATTTGGGCGCAGTAATTCCCACGGTCTGCTCCTGGAATCGCATGGGATACAGCTGGTTAATCATTTGGTCTGAAAAGGAGTCGGGAAGGATCTGTGGCTCATAATCCCGGAGCTGTTTTATATACCAATGGGTATTCAACAGACTGAGGTTCACCACCCGTACATCCTTGCGTACTCCAACCACTTCCTGCAGATACCAGCGGGAACGTGTCATTATCGCCGTTGGTGAAGATAATTCCGTTCGGCTCGCATGTTTCTAAAATATTATAGGAATAATCCCAGGCAACGTAGTTCCCCGACCGATCGTGGGAGTGATAATTTTTGCCTATCATCTGTACCGGAATTGCCAGCACGAGAACCACAATGAGAGCGTAACTTGTAATTTGCTGAACTCCACCCTTCAGCTTGTCGAAAATGAGTTCGAGTAAACCTGATGCGCCAATCCCTATCCAGATAGCAAACGCCATAAATGAACCGACATAGCTGTAATCGCGTTCACGCGGCTGCGGATCAGGCTGGTTTAAGTACGCAATGACCGCAAGCCCCGTCATTATAAACAGAGCCAGTACGACTAAACCGCGTTTTCCATCCCTGTTGAAATGGTGAAACATCCCGAAAAGTCCGAGTAAAAAAGGCAGCATATAAAACTGGGACGGATCAACATTATCTCCAATCCGGCCAATAAATTGCCAGTTAAAATACCTGATATACATGTGCTTTATCTGGTATTCCCAGACGAATCCCCGGGTGGAATTCACCTTATCGGCGATCTGAGCTCCGGGATCATTTTTGGAATCCTGCCAGACGCCCTCGCGATCCAGTATGGAATGCTGTCCGTACTGCTCACGCTCAAGGTACGAAACAAATTTTTCAGGAGTGGAGGGATCATTCTCGTTGATAAATGGATCCTGATTTGCTCTGATATAAATCATCGAATAACTGGTGTACCCGATAAAAATCAGGGAGATTGCCATCAGACTGAGGGCAAGAATTTGCTTGTTTTCCCGCGTAGCCCACCAGGCCCACAAAAATATACCGACGACGATAAGTCCGACGATAAAAAACCCAAAATACCCGCCGACATACTGGATTGACATGACCTTTGCCAGCCCCTTGATTACGCCAAGGTAGACAACTAAAAACGCACCCAAAGTAATTGCGGCGGTCATAAAAAACGTGGACCACTGGAATTCGTACTTTTTAAAATACATCACCAATGCGATCACCGGGAGCGCTAATAAGTTGAGCAGATGGACGCCGATTGCCAGCCCCATCACGTAGGCAATCAACAGGAGATATCGTTCGTGACCCGGTTCTTCCGACCGTTCGGCCCAGCGCAGGATTAACCATACGACCAATGCGGTAGCAAAGGTACTCATTGCATACACCTCGGCTTCCACCGCATTAAACCAATGGCTGTCGCTGCCCGCAAATGCCATGGCTCCGACAAAACCGCCAACATACGCCACCAGTTTATCCCGGGTCGATTCCAGTTCGCCACCGCGCCATATTTTGACCAGTTTCACTATAATGAGAAACACCAGTAAATTGGCCAACGCAGAGGATAACGGAGACATCAGGTTGACCCGCAGTGCCGGATCAGCAGCCGTGGGTAACAGGCTGAAAAATCGTCCGATCAGAATGAAAAGCGGACTCCCGGGTGGATGTGGGACACCAAGGGTATATGAGCAGGCAATGAACTCACCACAATCCCAGAAAGATACAGTCGGCGCAACGGTAAGCAGGTACAAGACCAGTGACGAAAGAAATACAAATGCTCCCAAAATGAGTTTTGTACGGTCGTGCTGCATGGAATCCTCGTAGTCTATAGTTTGGAATGCCCTTCTTTACGGGCTGTTTCAAGCAAAATAGTATACACTTTTTTCCCTTGATTATCTATCTGAAAAACAGGGACGGTTCCCGCTGAAGGGATTATAACTTTGATCGTACGGTCCGATGATGTCAATTACGGCGTCCACAAGTTGGATTTATTATCGGAATCCGAATCGTCATCTTTCTTGCCGCCCATCGTTTCATCCGGGGTGACAATATTTTTGGGACCGGACTTCGGTGGTTCGGATTCTTCCGAACCCTCGCCTTCCTCTTTCCCTTCGGCTCTTTCATTCTTTTTTTCTTCCATGTAATTCATTTTGAGCTCTTTGATTGCCCGGGTAATAAGTTTGGATTCTTCCTCGGTGAGATTACCTTCGGTCTTCTTTTTCAACATATCCAGCAGATCGATGGAAAACTGGGCTTGCTCCATATCCTTTTCGACCTTATTGGTCACCGGATTCGCCATTTTTCCCATTTGCATCCAGGCGCTGGAATAAAAGGTGGATACCAGATAACTGAATAGTTCATCCTGTCCGATTTCCCGGGTTTGTTCATCCGCCATATTGAACCTCCTCTCTCAACTGATGTGACTCAATTCCCACTGCTCTCTGTAATGTGTTACAAAATGCGATTTTAAGTTCGCGTGTTCATTTGACTGCAATGCCGGATCCTGTTTTACCAAATCGAATGCCGCATTACGCGCTAAATATAACAGGTCAGCATCATCAATAAAATCCGCAATTTTTAAATCGGGAAATCCGCTTTGTTTCGTTCCAAACATTTCACCGGGGCCGCGTATTTTTAGATCTTCATCCGCAATACGGAAGCCGTCGGTGGTTTGTACCATGATGGACAGCCGTTGTTCCGCCGTTTTGGTACTATCCCCCTTATTCCGGTTCACCAGGATACAGTAACTCCGGTGACCACCACGTCCGACCCTCCCGCGCAACTGGTGCAACTGCGTCAATCCGAACCGTTCCGCATTTTCGATCAGCATAATCGTGGCATTCGAGACGTCAATACCTACTTCGATCACCGTGGTGCTGACCAGCATCTGAATTTCATTTGCTTCGAACCGGCGCATTATTTCTTCTTTTTTATCGGCATGCATCCGGCCGTGTAATAGCCCGACCGTATATTCGGAAAATACTTTTTGCAGGTATTCATATCCCTGGGTCGCTGCCTGCAGATCAGTTTTTTCGGATTCCTCGATCAGCGGATACACTATGTAGCACTGCCGCCCTTTTCTGAGCTCTTCTTTGATAAAACCATACACCTTGTCCAGTTGATTGACGGAGACTTTTTTCGTGATAATCTTCTGCCGGTTGGCCGGCAGTTCATCGATGGTACTGACGTCCAGATCCCCGTAAATGGTAAGTGCCATAGTGCGCGGGATGGGAGTGGCTGTCATCACCAGGACATCGATGTTGTCCCCTTTTTCGCTGAGCTCGCCCCGTTGTAATACGCCAAACCGGTGTTGTTCATCGATAATGGCTAATCCCAGCGAATCGAACGCTACCCCTTCCTGGATTAACGCATGGGTCCCGACGATAATCGGAATATCCCCGTGTTTTAAACCATTGAGAATACTGGCGCGGTCTTTTCCTTTCAATGAGCCGGTCAGTAAGGCAACCGGGACCTTGAGTTGCCGAAAGTAAGATTGTACTGTGCGGTTATGCTGCTCGGCCAGGATTTCAGTTGGCGCCATAAACGCCACTTGGTATCCGTTTCCCACGGCGATACTTGCGGCCAGCATGGCAACCACGGTTTTACCGGATCCGACGTCGCCCTGCAACAGGCGGTTCATCACATTTTTAGATTTCATATCTGCCCGGATTTCCCGCATCGCCTGTTTCTGGCCATCGGTCAGCTCATACGGTAAAATCCGGTAGAGGGATTCGCATAATGGACCGATTTCTTCATAGCTGATCCCCTGGGGAACTTCTTTGTAGTGGTACTTGCGCAGTGCCAACATTAACTGGATGAAAAACAACTCCTCGAACTTGAGCCGCTTTTTTGCTTTATCCAAAGATGTCTGGGTTTCCGGGGCATGGATCCCTTTTAGCGCATGTTCAATCTGTGCCAGCCGGTACTCTGAGCGGACATCTTCCGGGAGATATTCGGGGATGACTCCGTCCAGTTTGGGAAGGATCCGGCTGTAAATTTTCCGAAACCGGCGACTGTCCAGTCCCACCCGCTTCAGCCTTTCACTGCCGGGATACAGTGGAATGATCTTCCCGGTATTCACCGGGTCTTCCTCCCCCTGCCCCAGTTTATCGTAATCCGGGTGATTCATGGAGAGGCCGTTATAAAACGTGACCTTTCCGCTGACTGCAATAGGTTCACCCGTCTTAAAGGCGTTTTTAACCCAACGAACGCCCCGAAACCACCGACACGTGAGGATCCCGGTTTTGTCTTCCACGATAAGTTCAAAGAAGGATCTCCGCCGCCCCTTCCGGACGCCCTTTGCCATCACCTTGCCGACAACGGTGGCTTCCTGATCCACCTTTAGTTGATTTACAGGGACAATAGTACTGCGGTCCAGGTATCGCCTGGGAAAAAAATAGAGGAGATCTTCAACTGTTTCGATATCGAAGGATTCGAGCGCCTCGGCCCGCTTGGGACCGACACCTTTCAGATACTGGACAGAAGAATCCAGTGTAAACTTTTGAGTATTCTCAGAGTGTGACGGAGATGACATACACCGGATTAACGGTTACGTTCTATGGTAAATTCGACAGTGACCGCCCCATCGCCCGGGACCTCCAGTTCATAACGCAACGTATTTGCATCTTCCCGGCTTGAAGCATGAGTCTCCTGCGTTACTTCCCAATCTCCGTAAAAATGCTCCAGTACATTTACGGTCACCGTTTCCTCTTTATGGTTCCGGAGGCTTATTTCGATGCTGAGTCGTTCGAACCCACCGCCGCGGCGATCATAATTCTTCATCGTCCTATCGCCGACGATATCAAATGCGCGGCCGGCTGTAACCCGAATCTTTTCGTTTTCCGGCGTATGAGGAATATTATCTTCTCCAACCAAAACCTCCTTGCCGTCTGTGTCCTCCTGCATCAGCCGGATAACACCCTCCGGCAACGGCATCCCGAGATTATTCTCCTCAGCATTTTCAAACACGATATCCACGCTCACATTTTCCTGCCGCACATTTTGACGCTCGGAATGCTCGAACGTGTATTCCCGCTCATAATTAATGGAGGTCGGATTACGAAAAGCCACCTGTTTCATGGAATTCTGGTACAAGGTAGTGGGAAAATCGATCTCGTAGAGGTGATACTCGAAGATCTCGCGCTCGGATACCGATGGTCTTGACATTGCCATCATTTCCGCCTGGATTTGCGGTCCTCCACGCTTTTTCTGTGCCCGCTGAATATCACCTGCCACCAGTTTCACCGTGGCGTTTTCAAAGGTCGCTCCGGCATTATTCTCCAGGGTAATCCAGGACGACAGCATTCCCGCGTTGTCATCATCCTGCAATTGCAGAATGTATTCCGCTTCCCAGGACATACCGTCGGTCAAATACGACAGATCAACCGGCGTCGAACCTTTTTTCTGTGATTCGATTACCCATTGGAGCGTCGGCTTCAAAATCAGTCCCTCCGGTAACTCCGGAAGGGAGTACTCCAGGATATTTTTTGTCTGGATAAGCCGCAGTGAACCATCTTCATTCTGTATCATCAGAATTGAGCCATCTCTGGAAAGTAACTTGCCGGAAATGCCCCCGGTTTTCTCTGTAATGACACTGATTCGCTCGCCGATGTATTTGTCGAACACCTTGTTGGAGTTCACCAGGTCGTACTGAAAATTCTGCTCCAGCAGGGAGAATCCGCCTTTTCCCATGGATGTCAGGTGAACTGTCGCAGGCTGGATTTTCGCCGCTACATCGGTAATGGCGACTTCCTGTCGCCCTTTTTCAAGTTCCAGTGTCCGGGGCTCCTGTACCAACCCCAGATTGGAGTTGTAAATAGTGACCGTCGGATTGTCCGCCGCAACCAGCGAGGTCGCGATGAGCAGAAATAGGGCGCTACGAATCCAGCTGGATAAGTTTTTCATAGTTGTTTTGGAGTTTTCTGAGTTCTTCATGATAGGTTGATTTTTTCTCACGTTCCTTGTCAACCACTTCGGCCGGTGCCTTTTCAACGAAGTTTTGGTTCGCGAGTTTCGATTCCGCTTTGCGCAACCGGCCTTTCGTGTCCTCAATCTCCTTTTCCAGGCGCTCGCGCTCTTTCCCCAAGTCGATGAGGTCCGCCAGCGGCATGAAGATTTCCATTTCTCTGACCACCGCCGTCGCGCTGGATTCCGGTTGCTCAACTGACTCCTCTATTGTAATCGCCTCCAGATTCGCCAGGTTGGCAATGTACGAGTGATACGAGTTCAGCAGTGTGGCTTTCCCGTCTTTTGCTCCATTGATGAATACCTCCGCCGGCTTGGAGGGTGGGACGTTCATCTCGCTGCGCATCGTCCGGATTGCCACAATGACATCCTGCAGGAGTTTCATTTCTGATTCCCCTTCTTCGTCAATCAACGCCGATTCGGCTACGGGAAATCCGCTTACGATGATATCCGGATCATCATCGAGTTTCAGATGCTGCCAGATCTCCTCGGTGATAAACGGAATGATGGGATGGAGCAGCTGTACCGTCTCCCGAAGGACATTCACCGCTATATTCAGCGCAGTTGCTTTGGCGGTTTCATCGTCACCGTACAGCCGGGGTTTGATAAGCTCCAGGTACCAGTCACAGAATTCACCCCAGAAGAATTTATGAACCGTGTCCTGCGCTTCGTGGATTTTAAAGCCCTCGAGTGCGTTATTATACCTTTTCGTCACCTGCTGTAACCGGGAGACAATCCACCTGTCCGCCAGCTCCCAATTATCCTGGTCAGGAAATTCATGCGAAATTGCCTCGTCTTCCCGCTGCATCTCAACAAACCGGAAGCTGTTCCAGAGCTTATTTGAGAAATTTCGTCCGATTTCAAAGTTTTCTTCCGCCAGATTGATATCCTGTCCTTCCGTGGACAGCACAATCAATGAGTAGCGTACGGCATCCGCCGAATACTCTTCCACCATTTCCAGCGGATCGATCCCGTTCCCCAGGGATTTACTCATTTTGCGGCCTTGCGCATCCCGGATAATCCCGTTGAAGTAAACCGAATCAAACGGAATATCGTCCATAAACTCAAGTCCGGCCATAATCATGCGTGCCACCCAGAAAAAGATGATATCCTGCGCTGTGACAAGAGTATTTGTCGGATAAAAATAGTTGAGAGTGGGCGTTTCCTCCGGCCAGTCCATGGTACTGAACGGCCAGAGCCACGAGCTGAACCAGGTATCCAGGACATCTTCATCCTGGCGCCAATCGGTATGCCCGCATTTTTCGCATTCGCCAGGTTTTAATCGTGCGACAACCATGTGCCCGCAATCTTTGCAATAGTAGGCAGGAATCCGGTGGCCCCACCAGAGCTGCCGCGAGATACACCAGTCACGGATATTTTCCAGCCAGTGATTGTACGTCTTGACCCATTTTTCCGGGAAGAAATCGATGCGACCATCGTTCACGGCATCGTACGCCGGGTTCGCCAGCGGCTCCATCTTCACGAACCACTGATCGGAGATCGACGGCTCCACAATCGTGTGGCAACGGTAACAGTGTCCGACACGGTTTTCGTACTTCTCCGTCTTCACCAGAAATCCCTGCTCTTCGAGATCCTCTACCAATTTCTCACGACACTCGAAACGATCCATACCTTCGTACGGGCCGGTGTTTTCGTTCATGGTGGCGTCATCATTCAGCACGTTAATCTGTGTAAGGTCATGCCGGTTGCCCATCTCGAAGTCATTGGGGTCGTGAGCCGGGGTCACCTTTACCATCCCGGTACCGAACTCCGGATCGACGTATTCATCGGCGATGATCGGCATTTCGCGTTCCAGAATCGGTAAAATCACCGTTTTTCCCACCATGTCTTTATAGCGATCATCTTCCGGGTTGACTGCGATCCCGGAATCACCCAGCATGGTTTCCGGCCGGGTGGTCGCTACCACGATAAAATCGTCGGAATCTTTGAGGGGATAGCGAATATGCCAGAGATGTCCTTGCTGCTGTTCGTGTTCCACCTCTTCATCCGAAATTACGGTGGAACACCTCGGACACCAGTTGACAATGTAGCTATCCCGATAAATCAGACCCTTTTCATACAGAGAGACGAACACATGGGTTACCGCTTCCGACAAACCTTCATCAAATGTGAATCGCTCCCGTTCCCAGTCGCAGGAGCACCCCAGTTTCTTGAGCTGGTTGACAATTTCTGCCCGGCGATCTTCCGACCACTGCCATGCCAGTTTAACGAATTCCTCCCGTCCGATATGATGGCGGGTTTTGTCTTCCTTGAGCAGCTCGCGCTCCACGACGTTTTGGGTTGCGATGCCCGCGTGATCCGTGCCGGGCATCCAGAGGGCCTCGTATCCCTGCATCCGGCGCCACCGGATCAGGATATCCTGGATCGCGTTATTATATGCATGCCCCATGTGTAGTACTGCCGTCACATTCGGCGGCGGGATAACGATCGTGTACGGTTCCTCTTCATCGTTCGGTTCAGCATGGAAATAGTTATGTTTTTCCCAGTGCTCGTACAAGCGGTCTTCCACCTGTTTCGGATCGTAAATCTTTGGAATTTCCTGCGCCATAAGTCCTTACTATGTTAAAATTTCGTGATTCGTTTAATACTATATGATTTCTTTGTTATCTACTTAAGAGATGCGATTTACTGCGCCCTTTATTTTGACCCTTTCAGGGTCAAGACCCTGAAAGGGTCCGTCTGGGGCAATCTCATGGTAGAACCATTTCACGTCTGTCCCGAGTTTACGGGAAAACGCTTCTGCGGTAATTTTTTCAAAATAGAAATAGCACATACATTTCCCTACTGTTCCAGTATCAGCGCAAGTGCCGTCGTTAATTTAATAACATCAATATTTGTTTTCTTCAACCGATCCACCAGCACCCGGGCGATATTTTCAGTGACACGAATGCCAATATCCGGCCGATCATGGGTTACGTGGAAAAAGTCATCCCGGTGTATCTCTGCGAGCAGGCATTTTGTTACCGCCCGGATATTTGCAGTTCGGGTGTCCTCCTCCGCAAATATAGACATCTCGCCAAAAAACGGATTCATCTGGTCATTCAGACGGATGATTGCCTTTTCCCTTGTATCAGGCACCGGTTTGGTGGTCATCTCAAATGTCAGAGCCTGGGAGATCTCAACTTCTCCTTCCAGGAGTAAAAACAGGGATTCCCCGGGATCGCCCTCCCGGATTACGATATCACCTTCCTTCGCTTCTTTGTACACGAACTGGTCCGAGAATAACCGGATATCCTCTTCGGGCAGTCCGTGAAAAATCTGGAATTGCCCTAATCGTTCTAAATCGGGAGCATGATTCATTTGTTTCATTGGCCTATCACAATAACCCAGTCTTTTTCCTGTAGTTCGTAATCTTTATCCGGGTTCACATTGACCTTCACCATTTGCTCTTTCTCTGTCCGATGCCCCGAACTCTCAAGTTTTTGTTTAATAAAGGCATCCAGCGCCGAAGTGTCCGATGACAGAAAGTCCATAATACTGATCGATTCATCTTCGGCATAGGTTCCGATAGCGATTTCATCCTGCTCATCATAAAAATATCGAAAAACCTCTTCAAATGGTTTGCCAATCAAATTTCTCGGTGCTTTCCTGCGATGGAGATTTTTCTCCGTTCCGGGGTTGAGTAATTCCCGGACAGACTGCGGCACGCCGGGTTCCACTACGTTCGCCGCAAGCAGATATCCGCCGAATTCATCGCTTACCACGATTTCATCCACATCGGCACGACGCAGATGGCTCTGGTTGTCCCGGTCCTGTAAAAATGCGATCACGCGGATCTTGCTCGATAACCCCTTGATGGCGAGCGTCGTCAGCACCGTTCGCTCGTCAGCCGTTTTGTTATCGGCTTTGAGCGTATCAGGTACGACAACCACCGCCTGCGATTTGGTAATGTTCGCCCGTTCCAACACAATCTCGCGTGTGGAATCTCCTCGGACATAACTGATTTGGATATCCCGGTACTTGTAAAGAACATCGTTGATCCGTTCTTCCTGGAGATCGTTAATCAACACGACCTTTAAATCACTGATGGGACGCAGCCGTATCAGTGAATCCAGAATTTTCTCCGCATGAAGATTCCAGCCACAGATAATGATATGATCCGTGAATTTAATCTGTTCCAAACCTTGTCCCTCGCGAATTTTCTGTGCTACAAAGATAGAGGAAATCGTTGCCGTTAACAACGATACAAGTGACACTCCGGCAAACATCACTAATACACCTACAATTCGACCGCCGAGACTTATCGGGACTGTGTCCCCGTAGCCCACGGTGGTCATGGTCACCAGGGCCCACCAAAAGGCGCTCCAGAGATTTTCAAAACCCGATGTATTAACTGCCCGCTCGAACGCCAGCACCAAAGTACCACCCACAAACATAATTACAAAAATCCCAAGAAAAATCTTGAGAAAATTGTGTTCCTTCAGGGTCTGGGCGATCCGGCGAATACGTTCCATGGTCTCTGTTTAATCACTATCCTGTATTATTGGTGTATTTCGGATGGATTTTTGAGTATACATCGCCAGTACACAAATGTCAATTCTCCATTAGCCCGGCTGTACTTCCAATTGATCCAGTTCCTCTCCGATTTCTCGGGAAACTTTCATCTTCGCAATATGGATAGCAGCATCGCCGGCGTTCACCAATGGCAAATTCGTATGTCCGATGATCACGCCGTCAAATGGCGACTTTAACTCCACGTTGGTATTGCCCATCGGATCGGTGATCACGGCAATCACCTGATGACGTTTCACCCGGCTGCCTGCCTTGGTACGCAAATGCAGTAAACCACTCTGTTTTGCCCGCACCCAACTGGTTTTCTCGGTTTGCACTGGTTCAGGAATAGTGGATTGTGTCCTACGCAGCATCCCGAGGTGGCGCATGACCCGAATAATTCCTTTTACACCATATTTGATGACCTGTTCATTGAATCTCAGCGCTTCGCCGGCCTCATAGACGATAATCGGTTTGTCCATCTCCGCCAGCGTTTCGCGGAGCGAATTATTTCGCTGCCTGGAATGTAGGATAACCGGGGCACCGAACGCTTTTGCCATATCCAGCGTTTCCGGATCCTGGAGATTCGCGCGGATCTGCGGGAGATTATAGCGATGTACTGACGCTGTGTGGATATCAATGCCGTGCGTTGCGTTGGAGGCGACCTCCTCAATAAACAGATGCGCCAATCGACTCGCAAGCGAGCCGCGCTTCGAACCGGGATACGACCGGTTCAGATCCCGGCGATCCGGCAGATACCGTGAACTATGGATAAATCCGAATACGTTGACGATAGGCACGGCGATGAGTGTGCCCTTAATTTTTTCGAGCCGCTTGCTCTTCAGCAGGCGACGGATAATTTCGACACCGTTGATCTCATCCCCATGCTGTGCAGCACAAACAAACAAATGCGGTCCCGGTTTTTTCCCTCGCACCACCGTGACCGGCATGTGGGTCCAGTTATTAGTGTATAAACGCGCCACCGGCAGGTTGATAGTTTTCCGCTCGCCGTGGCTGATATCGGTATCACCAATTGTCAAAATATCCTCAGCCACAACTCAGCCCTTTACCCGGTTGGTAGTACGACCCGGTTTGGCGTTCTTCTCCAGGTACCGGATTATCTTGTCAGCGATATCTTTGCCCGTGGCCTTCTCTATGCCTTCCAGTCCCGGCGAAGAATTCACCTCCATCACCACGGGGCCATGGTTGGAACGGAGGAGATCAACCCCGGCGATCTTGAGTCCCATAGTTTTGGCTGCGCGAACAGCCGTGGAGCGTTCTTCCGGAGTCAGTTTGACCACTTCAGCCTTCCCACCCCGGTGGATGTTCGAGCGGAATTCGCCCTCCTGAGCGGTCCGTTGCATGGAGGCGACGACCTTGTTATCGATGACGAATGCACGAATATCCGTGCCCTTCGATTCTTTGATAAACTCCTGCACCAGGATATTCGATTTAAGTCCGTAGAACGCCTGAATCACCGATTCGGCAGCCTTTTTCGTTTCCGCCAGTACGACGCCCATACCCTGAGTGCCTTCCATCAGTTTGACGATGAGCGGTGCTCCGCCGACCATTTCAATGAGATCGTCGATATCATGGATATTGCGCGCAAAGCCGGTCACCGGCAGACCGATACCCTTGCGGGCAAGTAATTGAAAGGCGCGCAGTTTATCTCTGGAGCGCGTAATCGCCTGGGATTCGTTGGCGCAAAAAACGCCCATCACCTCAAATTGCCGGACAATCGCGGTGCCGTAAAACGTATGACTGGCGCCAATCCTCGGAATGATAGCATCGTATCCAGTAAGGGCACTACCCTTGTAATGCACGCTCGGCCGGTGGGAGGTGATGTTCATGTAGCATCCCAAATAATTGATGACGCGCATATCGTGATCGCGGTTTTTTCCGGCTTCCACCAGCCGACTGGTTGAGTACAGGCTCGGTTTCCGTGAGAGTACACCAATTTTCATGTAAAACTTATTCCTTTCTCTGGAGTGTATCCGGCTTTCCCATCAGATACGACTTCTTCGGATTTACGAGAAACCCTTTCCGAAGCGCTGACCGCCCCAGAAGCATACGAAATCCCATGGCATCCCGGTTTGTGAGTGTTATTTCTATCGGAATAGTTCTGTCACCGATAGTCACCGGCGTATTGATCACGTATCGATGCTGCTCGTGCCCGGCTGAACTTTTCACCTTGCGGTAATCATGGGCAAGGACCTCCACAGTGACTTCTTCCTCCCGGGATCGCTGTACCGGGTGAATGGTAATCCGCAACCTGTATTCATCACCAAGTTCCTCTAAGACCCTGATATTGTGAGCATGGAGTGCCGAGGTTCTTGCACCGGTGTCGATTTTCGCCTTGATGTGATCCACATCCAGGTCCGGGAGGGATACCCATTCCCGCCAGCCGATGGTTGTCAGAACCTTCGAGGATGATTTTCCCATAGCCGGCTACTTGGCACTCCAACCCGATAAAATATCTGCAGTTATTCGTTTCATAATTGTCAAATTTATAAATAATTCTACTGGAATCGAGCTAAGAAAATTTTGGGGCGCTTAATAAATAACAGGGTTGCTTATCGAGTTACCACCCCAGATTACATAAATTGAATCCGCCCCGGTGATCTGATATGCCGTATCAATTGGAAACGACCGATAACCGCTGCAGCCAAAACAGGCATAAAACGGATTCATTTCACCACGATAAAAACGAACACTCCAGCTCCAGTCCCGTTCTAAATTGAGAGCGACTTTCCCAAAGGCGATTGAATCTTCCGTCTCCTCAAACACCCAAAATTTTATTCGCAGTTCTCCACTGTTCTCAGTGTAAAAGTCCTCTGTCCGGAAGGGATTCGACAGAGTCAGGAACCCCGGTACATATACACTCCGGGTACGCTGCCCGTCGGAGAACTGCACCCGGAGGGTGTCCGAGTAAGTGGTATCGGCAGGTTCTGCTGAGAACTGGAAGGATACCCGGGCGTCATTCTCAAAAGAACACGCGCAGATCATTCCAATGATGATAATGCTAATAAAATTCCGGAGGGTGTTCATATTATTGACTCTGGTTTTTAAATCAATTTAGTCTGAAACCGGTTTCGTCGCAATAGTTGGGACAATCTCTAACCGGGAATTTATCGGTTGTCATGTAGAACAAGTTGCCAACTTGTTCTACAATTGATGTGTCTGTCAGGTGAGACAATCCACTTCTCCATGTTCAGAATGACATTCTTTCAAGACTTTCTCAATCGTGGTATCAACTTCTTCCACCAGAGTGTAATACTCACTACACCCAATCCGATGTAAATCCAGGACCAAGCGATAGATGTTGCCGGGTTCGGCAAAATCAGTTTCCCGAAACCAACGAGCAGCAGATAAACGGACAGACTGGTGGTAATCGTCAGGTATACACCATCTTTTAAGCCCTTCATGGGACGTTCAGTATCCACCTGTAAGTCCGTCGAGGTGTTCCGCCAGAATCCCGGCGGATCGACGCGCCTGTAGAACTCATGCAGCACGGGCTTTTCCGTTGGCCGGGTTAGCAAGGTTACCGTAATCACGACTACCGTGGAAATCGAGGACATCAGCAGCAGTCGGAGCCATTCGGCCTCTAGGGTAAACAGAATAATCGGTGCCACAATCAGTGATACAATAATCGCAGAGATCTCAGAGTAGAGGTTAATCCGCTCCCACAGCCACCGCAACACCAGAACTGCACCGGTCCCTGCCCCGAACAAAAGTGTGATATACCAGGCGGTTTGAATGGATTGCAGATTGGCCATAATGACCAATGCAATTGCAAGGATCAATGCATTGGAAAGGCGGGCAATAATCACCTGTTCCCTATCGGTCGGTTCCCGATTCAGCCACTGCCGGTTGATAATTCTGAGATAGATATCATTACTCCAGTAACTGGCGCCCCAGGTGAGGTGCGTATCGATGGTTGATGCCAGCGCAGCAAGCATCCCTGTGAGCATAAGACCTTTGATACCAACCGGAAGCATATCCTTAATTCCAGTGGCAAACAGGATTTCCCGGGCTGCCGTAAACTCCTCACCTCCGGCGGTTGCCGGATCAAACGGGTAGACCACCAGCAGTCCTACACCGATGACCAACCAAATCAGACTCCGGAGAAAGATCTGGAGCCAGGTAAAGATAAATGCAGCGAATTTGGCGTCATCATCACTTTTACAGGACATCAATCGCTGGGCAAAATAACCGGTGCCATCGCTGTTGCGCTCAAAGAACCATTGCAGGCTGATAATCACCAGAAACGGGAACAGGGCTTCGCCGGTATTCGGACTGAACGACAGCATTTCACTCGCTTTGGCCTGTCCGTATAACTCCACCAGGTTGTGCACAATATTGCCGAGCCCGCCGGACTGAATTATAACAATAATTGCATAGATAAAAGTCCCAACCATCGCAATGATGAATTGAATGCTGTCCGTCGCAATCACGCTGCGCAACCCGCCAGTTGTGGAATACAATGCCGTGAATGCGATAATCGCTATGATACTGATTATGTTGTTCGTTGTAGCGATGTAGGTATCCAGGCCGGTAGCGCCCGAGGCGAGCGGTACTCCAATGGATTGTGCTACCTGAAAAATTGGTTGATAGAGAGAATCCGGCAGCCACTGATGCCATAAGAGGAATACCTCACTGATGCGAGTCGCGGCGACCAGCACCATCGCCATGATGGTACAGTTCATGACTGTACCGTAGTATATAGCTTTCAAACCACGCAGCGCCAGTACTCCCCGTCCGCTATATCGAATTTCAGTCAGTTCGGCGTCGGTCAGGACTTGCGCCCGGCGCCAGGCTCGTCCCAGGAGAAATCCGATCATCAGAAAGCCCAGCCCGTAAATCCAGAGGCGCCAGAGCATGAAAATTCCACCGGTAGCGATGAGCCCGGTGACCAGCAATGGCGTATCCGCGGCAAACTGCGTCGCCGCCAGGCTGAACCCGGCTTTCCAGCCTTTCACGGAACGGCCAGCGAGAAAATACTCTTCCAGATTTTCCGAGGCCTTGGATTGGTTGCGGAACCCGTTGGAGACACTGTAGACGATGAAGGCGAAGATTATGAAGAGGTCGATCATAACAAATGACTAGTTTTAAATCTAAGCGCTGCCAGCCCTTCAGAGGGGCTGGCAGCGCTATTTTTCATCAATGGTACCCATTTTTTAACGAGATTTCTCCACTCCCATCGGCTGCCAACGCGGGTTGGTCGAAATGACTGTAAATTTACCTGTCGGTGATCGCTTCCAGCGTCGGCGACGGAAGGATTTAGCTCTTAATCTTCCAGCCCTTGTAAAACAGAAAGACACCGATCCCAAAACTTATAACGGTCAGTGCCACAGCCAGTGTGATGGAACCGAGTGGTGATGTATCGTAGGTACCGAGCGTACCGTAACGCAGCCCGTTCACCATGTAATACAACGGATTAAACATGGAGGCGCCCCGCAGAAACGGCGGAAGCATATCAATGGAATAAAAGACGCCGCCTACATAGACCAGCGGTGTAATAAGAAACGTCACGAGTACCATCACCTGGTCGTAGTTTTCAGCCTTAATTCCAAAAATGAGCCCGGTAGCGCTGAATGCAATGGACACGATAGCGATCAACAGGAGTGTCAGGAAAATGCTGTGAATTTGAATCTCGAAAATGATCGCGCCCATGAACAGGATAACTGTTCCGTTGATGAAGCCCCGGGTCGCCCCTCCAAGAATATACGCCAATGCAGCCTGGGTAGCGGAAATCGGCGCAATAAGGATATCCTCGAGAAATTTGAGCTGCTTTGCCTGGAACAATGATGAAGAGGTATTGCTGTACGCGTTATTGATCACCGCCATCATGGCCAGTCCCGGCAGGATAAAGTGCATGTAGGGCACCCCTTTAATCTCCGAGATCCGACTGCCAAGCGCGTAGCCGAAAATGAACAAGAACAGCGCCGCGGTAATAATCGATGGAAGAATCGTTTGCTTGTACAGGCGCATAAATCTGCCGATTTCCCGGCGGAGGACCGTAAAAAACCCGATCCATTTACTGTTTTCCATTTTCCGCCACCTCCGACATGGATTTTCCGGTCAACTTGACAAATACGTCTTCCAGTGAACTCTCGCGAATGCGCACCTCGTACAATCCCACATCCGAATCACTAACTCCATTGATGATGTTCTGCAGTTCTTTGTTCGGTTTTTCCACGCGTATCCGAATGTAATTATCTTCGATTTCGGCGTCGTATCCATTTAAAGTTTCCGGAAGCGTTTCCACCGGATCATTCAAATGTAGTTCGATGCACCCCATTCCCATATTTTCCATAAGATTGTGTGGCGATCCGTCGGCGATGATTTCGCCGTGGTTAATAATTGACACTTCTTCACATAACTGCTCGGCTTCCTCGATGTAATGAGTTGTGAGCAAAATAGTCACACCGCGGTCGTTCAGTTCCCGGAGGTAATCCCAAAGCATGTGACGGAGTTCCACGTCCACGCCGGCAGTGGGCTCATCCAGGATGAGAATTTCCGGCTCGTGGACCAGCGCCTTGGCGATCTGCAGCCGGCGCTTCATTCCGCCGGAGAGCTTCCGCGAATCCTGTTTGCGTTTGTCAATCAGACCGAACTGGTTGAGTAATTCCTCGGCACGCAGCGCCGCTTTTTTCTGAGGCATTCCAAAATAGCCCCCCTGTAATGTCAATAGCTTCTCAATATTGAAGAACCGGTCAAAGTTGAATTCCTGCGCAGCGAGACCAATTTTCGATCGGGTAAAGCGAAAGTCCTTTACCACATCCCTGCCAAAGACTTTGACATCGCCTTCTTTAAACGTTGATAGGCCAGTCAGGATATGAATTGTTGTACTTTTCCCCGCGCCGTTTGGGCCCAACAAACCATAAAACTGGCCCTTCTCTATCTCGAGGTCCACGCCCTTCAGCGCCTGGAAATCCCCGTACCATTTATGCAGACCGGAAATACTGATGGCCGGCGCATCGTACTCGTTGGTCATGCCTGTTTCTCCAGTTTTGTCACGACTTCGATGTGCGGGGTATGCGGGAACATATCAACTGGTTGAACGTGCGTGAGTGTATATCCTGTCCCGTCGCATAAGTTTTTCAGGTCCCGCGCCAACGTACCGGGATTACAGGAAATGTACACAAACTTCTCCGGATGAAGCTGCTTCATCTCTTTCAGGGATTTCGGGTGAACGCCGGATCGCGGCGGATCGATGATGACGATATCCGGCTTTTCGATCTCTCTGAGTTTCTCATGGAAGTCCAGATGCCGGTTCATATCCAGCCGGTCGAATTGTGTGTTGAAAATTTCATTATTATAGGCGTTCCGGGTAGCGTTATCGACGGCTTCCTGGTTGATCTCAAATCCGTAGACACGCTGCGCGTTTTTTGCAAGATACAACGCAATGGTACCCGTCCCGCAATACAAATCGTAGAGATAATCGCCTTCCTGCACGTCTGCGACCCTGGCGATCTCCTCGTACAGTTTTTCAGCCTGACCGGTATTCGTCTGGAAAAAGGAATTGGCAGAGATCTCAAACTCCAGGTCACCAATTTTATCAATGATGGCATCTTCGCCCCAGAGTAGATACTCGATTTCACCTATCGCCGATTCACCGGCACTGGTATTCACGTTGTTCACAACACTGTGCAGACTCTCGTACTCTTCCACTAGCTGTTCCACCAGCGGCGTCAGCCGATCCGGGTCATCTTCACCGGTGACAAAATTCAGCATAATTTCTCCGGTATGCTCTCCCTCGCGGATTACAAGATACCGGAGATAGCCCGATTTGTTTTCCAGGTTCCACACGTCGTAATCATGCTCCAGGACAAACTGTTTTACATCAGCAAAGATGTCGTTGCGAACGTCGCTTTGGAGGTAACAAATATCCAGGTCAAGAATTTTATCCCAGCGGCCGGGCGCGTGCAGACCAAAGGCAAAATCCGTCGGCGTGCCGGGATCGTCTTCTTCGAGAATCCACCGGTTATCGCCGAACGAGAACTCCATCTTATTGCGATAGTGGAAGATCTTGTCCGAACCGATGGTCGGCTTCACCTCAACTTCGTCAAACTTGCCAACCCGCTCCAGCAGGTCGCGAACCTGTTCCCGTTTATTTTCCAGTTGTATCTGGTAGTCCAGATCCTGGAATTTACAGCCGCCGCACTCCGGGTAATGCGGGCACGGCCAGTCGACCTTGTGGGGCGACTCTTCAATCGTTTCAAGTGGAATCGCTTCGCCGAAGCTGCTCTTTCGCTTAATCAGTTTTGCTTTCACCTTCGAGCCGGGCAATACGTTCTTCACAAACACCACATAATCATCGATACGGGTGATACCGTTGCCACCGAAGGCCAGCGCATCTTCTATTTCCGCTTCGAACTCTTCACCTTTTTTAATCGGATATTCAGCCATAATTTTCCCCTTCTTAAAATAGCTAAAAAGTGTACGAAATCTTGATGGGTATTACAAACGTCGAAAGCAAGGATTTATAAGAATTCACCGCAGAGGAACATAAAAACCGCTTACCGCAAAGACGCGAAGACGCAAAGGGCTAAAAACAAAATGATAATTCTTTACAAGGGATTCAAACAAAATTTAAAGATTACCGCTGGGAACGCAGAGGTCGCAGGGAAAACGAAAAAAAGCTAGCGGAAGCGCCGTGACGCGACGCACCAGAAAACAAAAAGAACAACAAACGGAACACTGAAATACACTGAAAAACACTAACAAAATATTGAGCCACGAAGATACACGAAGAATCGCGAATAGTGCGAAAACAGCCACGAACTGCAAACACCAAACAAGAATGAATAGGAGTAAGATTAGGCTTAGGAGTTCAGAGCCAGCAACACCTGCTCAAACAGGAGCTACCAACGAGTGAGGTATTCTTGTTTTGACCCTGGACTATGGACACTCGACACATGACCGTCTTAACTATAACACTTTACCAGTAAAGAAATCGCTTGAATCGGACTATCCTCAGCCAGAGGATGAGGCTTTTCGCCCGATTCATGGCGTTGCCAACGCGATTTCAAAAACCAACAGCAGCGGCAAAGCCCTCTGTCAATGACC